>Ga0209828_1000012_pt1 | contig 139653 bp, 120 predicted proteins | sample MaitaG_FD_187429 | JGI IMG/M metagenome (GOLD analysis project Ga0209828, IMG submission 187429) | Marine algal microbial communities from Maine, USA - Maine_Asex2 metaG (SPAdes) (version 2) | ecosystem: Host-associated > Algae > Red algae > Unclassified | place: Maine, USA | collected 2015-01-05
AACCGCCAGCGCGGGGGCCGGGGTGCCTGGCGTCGATCCTTCATCACCCTCTCCGTTCTCATCCTCGGAGTAGATAGACACGCGATTGCGCCCGCCCTCCTTGGAGACGTAAAGGGCTTTGTCGGCGGCATCGACGATACTCGATGAATCGGTCATGTCCGCGGCAAGCTCGGCCACACCAAGACTCGCCGACAGCTTGGGCACGGGAAGCGCGTCGCCTGCGGCGAGCGCGATGACCGCCGTACGTACCCGCTCGGCAACCTCGAACGCAGCCTTGGCGTCGAGCCCCGGTAGCAGCAGCACGAACTCCTCCCCACCGAAACGCGCGGCCAGGTCGACCTCGCGGCAGACCCCTCGGAGCGCGTTCGCCGTTGGCGTCGGTGGCGATGGTGTGGGTGGTAAAGCCCTCGCTGCCGTCGTTCTCGTACCAGACGATCCGGTCGTCGTTGTACGAGGCCGAGAGCACGTCCACATCGCCGTCGCCTTCCACATCCGCTGTCGTGACCGCATGTGCCCCGACGGCGTCAGTGGCGATGTCGTGCGAGGCGAACACCGGGACGCCGGCGGCGTGAAACGCCGGTGCGTCGTTCACCGCGTCAACCGTGATCGCCACGCTGTCGCCGGCTTCGATCTGATCGGTGGCCAGGGCTGCAATTTCACCAGCAGACAGCGCACCGGAATAAACCCGAGCATCATCTGCACTGGGCGATCGCAGACTCGACGCGCGTAGCGCGCTGCTGCTCGAGCAGCTCGGAAAGGCACCGGTCGACAGTATTCCAACCGCCTGCGGTTCGCTCGCAGCGACGCTTGCCGCCTACCGATTACTCGATCACGAGCACATCACCTGGGAGTCGATTCTCGCGCCTCACTTTCAGCGTTCGCTGGAACGCGCCGGCGAGCATCGGATCGTGCTCGCGCTGCAGGACACCACCGAGCTCGATTTCAAGGGCAAGACGATCGGGAGACTCGGGCCGCTGTCGTACGAGGCGCAGCGCGGCATGTACCTTCACCCGGCCTATCTGGTCAGCCTCGAGCGTGAGCCGCTCGGCGTGTTCGATGCCTACATGTGGGCCAGGGAACTAAAGGGAGCGGATGGCAAGCGACCGGGCATTCTGGAGAGCGAACGATGGATTGAAGGCTACGAGCGGCTCGCTGAGCAGGCCGCTGCGTTGCCCGACACGCGGCTCGTGTATGTCGCTGACCGTGAAGGGGACATGATCGCGTTGCCGAAGCGGGCGCTCGAACTGGGAACGCCCGTCGATTGGCTGGTTCGCTCGAGTCACAACCGAAAACTTGCCGTACCGGACGCCCCGAAATTGTGGGAGGACGTACTCGGGGAGACACCACTTGGCGAGATCCGATTCCATCTGGGTGCGCGTCATGGCGTGAAGGCACGCGACGTCACGCAGGCGCTCTACGCAAAACGCGTGGCGCTGCCATGCGGCAAGAAGGGCGAGACGATCGAAGTGACGTGCGTGATCGCTCGCGAGGTGGATCCGCCGCCCGGCATGAAACGCGTCGAATGGCGCCTGCTCACCCATCGGCTGGCCGGAACGCTCGAGGAGGTGGCCGAGCTGATTGATTGGTATCGGGCACGGTAGGAAATAGAGATGTTCTTCAACGTGCTGAAGAACGGCTGTCGCGTCGAAGCGCTGCAGCTCGCCTCGATGCGAAAGATCGAAACCGCGCTCGCGCTGTACATGATCGTCGCGTGGCGCATCAACCGATTGATGCGGCTAGGCCGTACGTGCCCGGACCTTCCGGCAGACCTGGTGTTCGAGACCGAGGAGTGGCAGGCGGCATACGTGCTGAACAAGAAACCAATACCCGAGAAAGTGCCGACGATTAATGACGTGGTTCGTCATGTCGCGCGTTTGGGTGGGTTTCTCGCGCGCAAGGGCGACGGCGAGCCCGGCGTAAAGACGATCTGGATCGGAATGCGGCGTATCGGCGATTGCGTCGAAGGTATGCGCGTAGCCGATCAGATCAGGCCATCAGGATGACTTGTGTATAACGAGATGCCTTTAGCGCCTGCAGGTCCAGAATAGTCAATGCTCTGTTCAATTGCCCATCATCCTCTTCGAACCACATGCCGGATTCATCGATATCACGTTGCATATATCGCTACGCACATCGTTCATCACACTGTCCAATGGCTTTTCAGACGCCTGACGAGACAACATCGGCACCACTAGAACTGACTCGGGCGCTTGCGGATTCGTCGAGTGGCCTCGTCCGAGCCATCATGATAGGAACCAAACCAACGATCCCAGGGGATGTCGACATTGCCGTAGTTGCATTCGAAGAAACGGTGATGCAACTGGTGGTGAAAGTCGGCCGCCTCGATCAGCTTGGTGTCCTTGACAAGGACTTTCTCGAATCCAGCGTGGGATAGGTGATGACAGCGAAGAGCAGGAAAATCGTGTTTCTGGATAGCGTCACCCAGCGCTTGCCAACGGCCGTCATGACACCCTTGGGATCAGGCGGCCATGAGAACAGCGGCGAGAAGACCACCGGACCACGGTAGTTCCAAGTCTGTCTGGTGGCTGCCTTCCTGTTCGTTACATTTGTAGCCGACATGGTCGACTCCCTCGTGTGCAGCAGTTTGTGGCCTAGTTTCGAGCGATCGTCTCGTGGCCGGTCTTGACCCAGTCGATGATCATCGATCCGAACATTTCGGGCTGATCGGACCAGGAGAGGTGGCCTGCTTCGGGAAAGACTTGCAGTTTGCTGTGGGGCAGCGCATCAGCGAGCTGCTCGGCATTGCCTACGTCGAACATCACGTCGAGGTCTCCCCAGAACACGAGCGTGGGAATGTCGATCTCGCCGATGCGTGCCGCGAGGTCGGCTGATTTGGTCCGAAGGTCAGCGAACCAGTGGATGACTTCGGGGGCGCGGCCAGCGTAGGCCCGTTTGTAGTCGTCGATCTGGACGGGGTTCGATTGGTGGCGAATGGCTCCGAGCTTTGCGGTAGTCGCAATGAGTGGGCCAGCGCCGAGCATCGCGGTCGAGGCTCGCATGAATCGAGATGCGGCCAGCATGCTGATCATCCTCGCCAGCTTGAACGGGCCGGGGGCGCCGGGCCCATGGCCGACGACCAGGCTCGCCAACCGGCCGTCGTGATGAAGGGCATACGCGAGTGCGGCACCCATGCCGACATCGGGCCCAACGAGATGAATGTCGTGTAGGTCGAGGTCCTGAAAGATCGCCTTGAGGTGGTCGCCGAGAGCGGTCGGTGACATGTCGTGGCGGTCGCCTTCGGACGCCCCGAAGCCAGGTAGGTCGATAGCGATCACGCGGAACTCTGCTGTTAGCGCTTCCCACGATCCGGCGAAGGTCAAGATGCTCTCCGGGAACGGACTGAGCAGCACCACGAGTGGAGCGTCGGCCGGTCCGGCCTCGGCGAGTCGGATCTGGCGCCCACCGAGGGTGCGTGTTTCTGTCGGGATGGCCACGTTTGGTGTTTCGAACGATGTCGCAGCCTTGCGAGCCTTCCTGACCTTGGACCACTCGGGTGAGACCAACATGAGCGCAGAGGCGTTGACGCGGTCATAGATGCTGAGCTTCTTCATCGGGGGCGCCTCCTGGGTAGCCATTCGAACGTCGTGGCGATTGTCGCTCCTGTTTACGTACCGCCCAGTTTCTGACTGACCGTAACGTGGCGTGGCGGAAGGGGCAACGTGTTGAATACCGACTGGTGCGGAGTTGTCCAGTCGATCATGGCGAGAGAAGCAGACAGACATCCCGTTGGTAGAGGAGGGCTTTCGAAGGTGCGTCAGCCATCGAGAGATCCTCGACTCGAAGGACTACACATCAAGTCTGGCAGATGGCGATTGGCGTGAAAAGCAGTATTATGGCAATAAGTAAGTCTAATTTTCAGAGATAGCATTGGCCCTCTCACTCAAGGCAATGGAGTACTTCACGACGGCCTTGCGTCACGGGAATATCGCGAAGGCGGCCACCGAGCTGAACATCGCGGCGTCGGCAGTGGCGGCTGCCATCGATCAGGTGGAGGCCGAGTTCGATCTGACACTGATCACGAGGCGACGCTCTCGCGGGATACGCGCGACTGCGAGCGGTCTCGCGGTGGCCCGAAAGTGCGAACGCCTGCTGGAGGACTACCGATCGATCCTGGCCGAGGGCGCCGATCTCAAGCAGTCGTTGAGCGGCACCTTGCGAATCGGGTACTACGCCCCGGTCGCACCTGCGTTCCTGCCGACGATCCTCGCGTCCTTCGTGCCGGAAGCAGGCGCTGTCGAGCTGCATCTCGAGGAATGCGACAACGACCGCGCGCAGGAGGGCCTCCTGACGGGCGCCTACGATGTCATCCTCTTCGTCAGTGAGGATGTTCGCCCGTCGATCGACTTCGACGTCCTGATCGAAGCGCCAGCGTACTGTCTCTTGCCAAGCACGCACCGGCTGGCCCGACAATCCTCGTTAAGCATGGCCGAGATCGCGAAGGAGTCGTTGGTGGTATTGAACCGACCCGTCGCGGCGGCGTACTACCGGAGTCTCTTCGACGTCCATGCCCGCGACATGTCAATCGCCGCCTACGCAAACTCGACGGAAATGGTCCGAAGCCTCGTCGGCGCGGGTCACGGTTGCGCCATTCTGAACATGCGGCCGTCGACGTCAACCAGCTACGGTGGAGCGACCGTGGTCGCGCTGCCGATAGCCGACGCCCTGCCGCCGTTGAGGCTCGCGGTGGCGTACGACAAAGCCCGCCCGCGGCGATTGGTTCGACGTTTCGTCGATGCCTGTCGGCAACACTTTGAGGGAGCGGAATCGGAGCGATATATTGTCACCTGAATCATGAGCACGAAAATTGCGTACACTGATTTCGTGTCACACGTAAGGGACCACGGCTGATGAAGAACATCACTCTCAGCGCCGACGAGGCTCTTCTGGAGGCTGCACGGCAGCGCGCCGCCGCGGAGCGCACGACGTTGAACGAGCAGTTTCGGCAGTGGCTCCGGGTCTACGCTCGTCACGAGCAGCGGACCGAAAACGCCATGGAGACGATCGCGGAACTCAAGGAACGGTTGCATACGCAAGGGCGTCGTTTTTCCCGGAAAGAAATGAATGAGCGCTGATCACTTTCTCGACACGAACATCCTGATCTACCTCTTCGACGAAACCGACGAAGAAAAGAGCCGGACGGCGACATCTCTGGTGGAGCGAAGTCTCGCCGAGGGCAGCGGTTGCATCAGCTGGCAGGTCGTTCAAGAATCGATCAACGTGCTGACGCGCAAGCTCGCTGCGACTCCCGAAGACGCCAAGCGCTTCCTCGACACGGTGCTGCAGCCGCTGTGGCTTGTATACCCGAGCGGCTCGCTCTATCGCAATGCCCTCGATGTACGATCGCGATACCGATTCGGTCTGTACGACAGTCTGATCGTGGCCTCCGCTATCGAGGCGGGCTGCCGCATCCTGTTCAGCGAGGATCTTCAGGACGGCCAGACCATCGGCAATCTCACGATACGGAACCCACTGAGCGGTTGATGAACTTCCAGGGACAAATGGGCAAAACCTCAAGTCGGCATCGGACGACCGCCCCAGCTGACTGGAGGCGAAGCAGGTTGCCGGATCAAGGGTCGCGCCCGTCATCGCTCAAGCCCCGATCAGGCGCTGACTTGACAGCCAACAAGAATCTATACACATATTGAATGATCTTGAGCGCATCATTCGAGCGCTCCGCTGCGCGATGCGAACTGGCAACTCCCGGTCGCTCCCGTCTGATTGGCTTGTGCACTGATCGACCTCAACCCGGAGAGTTCTGAATGAGTATCACGCTCATGCCCGGGTCCACCTCGCTGGCACAGCTGGAATCTCTCTGGCGTGATGGGGACGCAATCTCGCTCGATCCGTCGGCGCACCCCGCCATGCAGGCAGCGGCCGATCTGGTTGCGCGGGCGGCGGCCGGAAACGCTGCCGTCTATGGCGTCAACACAGGATTCGGCAAGCTGGCCAGCATCAAGATTGCACCGGCCGATACGGAAGCCCTGCAACGCAACCTCATCCTGTCGCACTGCTGCGGGGTCGGCGAGTCACTGGACGTGCCAGTCCGTATCGGCGAGTGTACGGCCGCCGTCGTTCAGTCGGTCGAGAATGTCCTGTGGGACAATCGTGCCGGTATGCGGCAAACCCAGTACGACAGGGCTGTCCCCACTGTGCACTTCGATCATGTTCACATATCACCCCCGAACAGGCGCTGGTGCAGCGGGTTCTGCCCGATTCGGTAGGAAAGTTCCGCGGGTTCGGCTACATCCCAGACAGCGACGTCGGCGCGCATTCCCGGCGCGATGCTTCCGCGGTCGGAAAATCCCAGCGCACGGGCCGCATGGCAAGTCGTGCCGGCCAGCACCTCTTCGGGCGTCATGCGGAACAGCGTGCAAGCCATGTTCATCGCCAACAACAGCGACCCGAGCGGTGAAGATCCGGGGTTCCAGTCGGTACCGACCGCCATGGGAACGCCCTCTGCGCGAAACGCATCCAGTGGCGGAACCTGCGTCTCGCGTAGCGTGTAGAAGGCGCCCGGCAACAACACCGCAACCGTTCCCGACGCAGCCATCAGCCTGGCATCGGCATCGCTCGCGTATTCGACGTGATCAACGGACAACGCGCCGTACCGCGAGGCCAGCGCCGCACCACCTAGATTGCTCAATTGCTCGGCGTGCAGCTTGATCGGCAGACCGAGCTCACTTGCCTTGAGGAACACCCGCTCGATTTGGGCTGTCGAGAAGGCGATGCTCTCGCAGAAACCATCGACAGCATCCACGAGCCCTTCGGCGTGAGCTTGCACGAGCGTGGGCAGACAGACTTCGTCGATATATGCATCCGCGCCAGTGCCGGGCGGAATGGCATGGGCTCCAAGAAAACTTGGCACGATCTCGACCGGACGTTGGCGAGGAATTGCGCGGGCAATCCGCAGCATCTTCAATTCGGTTTCGGTATCCAGTCCGTATCCGGACTTCACTTCGATAGTCGATACGCCTTCGGCAAGGAGCGCGTCTACGCGGAGCAGCGCATCACTGAGCAAAGTGGCCTCGCTTTCGGCTCTGGTCGCCGAGACCGTGGATACGATGCCGCCACCGGCCCGTGCGACGACAGCTTCTGGACCTGGCGACGATTGATGTATCAGTTCCTCGACCGACTGACTCCCGAGCATGTCGAGGCCATTGCAGCCCAGGTATTCATGGAGATGCTCGAGGCGGGTTATGCCGGAGTCGCCGAATTCCACTACCTGCACCATGCAGCGGACGGCAGGCCCTATGGCAACCTGGCGGAACTCTCGGAGCGAGTCGTCGCGGCGGCCGACTCCACCGGAATCGGTCTGACGCATTTGCCGGTTCTCTATCAATACGGCGGCTGCGACGGGCGGCCGCTCGAAGGTGGGCAGCTCCGATTCCGCAATGACCCCGACAGATATCTGCGGCTCCACGATGACGCTTGCGCCGCTTTACGAAATGCGCCCGACGACTACCACATAGGCGTAGCCCCGCATTCGCTGCGAGCTGTCGACTTGCAAGGAATCAACGCGGCCATTGCCTGTTGCCCAGAGGGTCCGATTCACATGCATCTGGCCGAGCAGCTGGCGGAGATCGACGAGGTGCAGGCACACTTTGGTGCCAGGCCTGTAGAATGGTTGCTGGACACTCAGCCCGTCGACCGACACTGGTGCCTGATTCACTGCACCCAGATGACAATCGAGGAAACCCGGAGGCTTGCGCAGTCGGGTGCCGTGGCCGGGCTGTGTCCGATCACAGAGTCGAATCTTGGTGACGGTATCTTCAATGGCACCGACTACACAGCACACCAGGGCGTGATGGGCTTCGGATCGGACTCCAACGTCCACATCGCGCTGTTCGACGAACTACGAACGCTGGAATACTCTCAGCGCCTGCGCGATCGCGGCCGTGCACGGCTGGCTACTCACGAGCGTTCAACTGGGCGGGTGTTGTTCGATCATGCGGTGCGCGGTGGCGCTCAAGCGGGTGGCCGGGCTTCGGGTCCCATTGCACCCGGAATGCTGGGCGACCTGGTCGGCATCGACACGGACAATCCCTGGCTCTGCGATCGCCAGGGCGATACGGCGCTCGATTCGCTCGTTTTCGGCGGGCACGGTCAGGCTTGCGTCACCGATGTCTGGAGTGCCGGGCGCCATGTGATCAAGGATGGTCGACATCCCGGGCGAGAGTCGATAGTCCAGGCCTTCAAGGCCACCGTCGCCGAATTGGGGCAGGACATTTGACGACGGCCGACAGACTCTCCTGGAAAGATGTCAGGGACAGGATTCACGCCCGCATCCTGGATCGCACCTATGGTCCCGGCGACAAGCTGCCGCGGGACGAGGACACGGCGGTGACCTTCGGATGCTCTCGATCCACGGTACAGCGTGCCATGCAGGATCTGTCCGACTGCGGCATCGTCGAAAGACGTCGCAAGGGGGGTACCCACGTACGGTGGGACCCCGTCACGCGCGCTACCTTCGACATACCGATCACGCGCAAGGAGGTCGAACAGAAGGGCAGCATTTACAGCTACCAACTGGTCAGCGAGACAGTCACTACCATCCCGCGATCCGTCGCTGCTCGATTCGGCATGCAGGCTCCCACCGAAATGATGCGCATCCAGGCATTGCACCTGGCTGATCACAGGCCCTATATCTACGAAGACCGTTGGGTCTGCCTCGATACGGTGCCGGACATCAAGAGTGTCGATCTGCGCCGCGACAGCGCCAACGAATGGCTGGTTCGCAACAAGCCGTACAGCAAGTGCGACGTCAGGTTCTACGCAAGGACGGCCGACAAGCAGGACGCGACGCTTCTGGAAATTACCACCGGCGAGGCGCTGCTGGTCCTCGAACGGACGACCTGGATCGGATCAGCGCCTATCACCACCGTGCGTGCTCTGACCGCTCCCGGTTATCAACTGCTGTGCGCCTACGGCCAGCACGCGCAAGCCTGAATCGATGGTCCGATGGTGACTCAGCGTCGGTGAACGGCGGCTCGAGGGCCATCGGCTCCGCGCCAGGCACTCGGGACGGTGCATGGCTGTATGGAGTGGTTCGCCCAACAACGGCGCCACACTTGTGCAGTGGGACTGTGCCACATCCGACAACATGCTTTTCGAGGTGGGCGCGGTGACCACCGGACCGGGCCGCTGGGATCCGATGGTGCAGTTGCCGTTCATTCCCGCCGCCGGCGCGGTGCTTAGCACCGGCGAGGTTCTGTTGTGGTCGTCCTTTAGCAAGACCATGTTCGGTGGCGACGCTGGCTACACCCAGACTGCCCTGTTCAACCCGGACACCGGGGTGATCCGCGAACGCCTCGTCAACGAGACCCGTCACGACATGTTCTGCCCCGGCATCTCGACGTTGCCAGACGGCTCGGTGATGGTAAACGGTGGCTCGTCCGCCGGCAAGACGTCGATCTTCAATCCGATCACCGAAACCTGGACGAGCGGCCCCGCGCTAAACAATCCACGGGCGTATCACAGCTCCGCAGTGCTCGCTGACGGATCGGTCATGGTGATCGGTGGATCGTGGACCGGTGATCGTGTCTTCCAGGCCGGCCCGAGCCATGCCATGCACTGGATCTCGACGGTTGGCCAAGGCTCCGTGAGCCGTGCCGGCACGCGCGCTGCCGACCGCTTCGCGATCAACGGTAACGCCGTCATGTACGAGCCGGGACGAATCCTGACCGTCGGCGGATCCACGGCCTATAACTTCGGGCAGGGGTCATCGGCCGCCCACATCGTCGACATCACCGGCTCCTAGGTCAACACGACCCAGACCAATCACGCCAACCTGGAGATCTTCACGCCTCCCTACCTGCTTGACGACAATGGGCGTGCGGTGGCGAGACCGTCGATCACCAGCGGCCCACGAACCGCGACGTACGGTGAGCAGATCACGGTCTCGACCAACACACTGGTCGACGAGTTCGTACTGGTACGCATGGCCTCGGCTACCCACTCGGTCAACACTGATCAGCGTCGTATACCGGTACAGTCGTCGGGAGCCGGCAACAGTAAGATCGTCTCACTGCCGAGCGAGCCGGGTATCGCGCTCCCCGGCGAGTACTTCATTTTTGCCATCCGCGATGGTGTACCGAGCGTCGCGCGCATGCTGCGCATTGGCTGAAATCTCGTAGCACCGTCCGCTCAAATCCCCCGCCGATCGGGTCAACCCCGGTCCGGTATTGTTAGCGCTAGTCCCCCGATAGGAGCGAACGCCGAACCCGGCTTAAGAACTCAAGCCCGACGCCGTTCCCGCTCGTTGCGCTGGTGCACGATAAACGCGGTGATCTTGTCCGCCGGTAGCGGGCGACTGATCAGGTAGCCCTGGATCTCGTCGCAGCCGAGACGCGCCATCGCCTCTAGCTGCTCGTTGGTCTCGATGCCCTCGCCCACCACGCGTAGCCCCAGCGCGTGCGCCATCGTGATGATCGACTCCACGATCGCCTGGCTGCGCTCACCCTCGGCCATCGCGACAATGAACGAGCGATCGATCTTGACGATGTCCAGCGGCAGGTTCGCCAACAGCGACAGCGACGTGTAGCCCGTTCCGAAGTCGTCGATGGACACTTGCATACCCACCTCGCGCAACTTCTCGAGCGTCCCTCGCGCCTCCTCCGGACACTCGAGCAAGGACGTTTCCGTCAGCTCGATCTCCAGCTGATGCCCCGGCAGGCCACTTCGCCTCAACGCCTCAAGAGTGTCGTCCACCAGCGACTCGTCCCGCAGCTGCATTGGCGAGACGTTGATCGATGCGCGCAGATCGTCGAACCCCATCGAGCGCCACACGAGGAGCTGCGCAAGCGTGCGCTCGAGCATCAGGCTCGAGAGCCGCCCCATGAGCCCGTTCGCCTCCGCTATGGCCACCAGCACGTTCGGGGGCACGAAGCCGCGCGTCTCGTGCTCCCAGCGCACGAGCGCCTCCACCCCGGTCACGCGGCGCGCCCTGAGGTCAAACTTCGGCTGGAAGTAGGTCTCGAGTGTGCCGGCCTCGAACGCGTCATGCAGATCGGACTCGAGGCGGATATAGTCGTGCGACTTGTTGTCCAGGTCCACCGCAGCGAACGCGTGGGAGATCTTGTCGGACTTCGACGCCGCCTTGTGCCGCGCCTCACTCGCCTGCTCGAACAGCGCCGCGGCCTCCACCGCGTCACCTCGTGCGGACAGCGCGATGCCGATATTCACCCCCAGGTAGATCCTCTCCCCGGCCAGCTCGAACGGTTGGGAGAGCAGGCGCTTCAGCCGGGCGACGACGATCAACGCGCCGGACGCCTCGTGCACATCCGCCAACAGCACGCCGTACTCGTTGGACATGATTCGCGAGAGGTTGTGATCGGCGGCAATCCGCGAGACCAGATCGCTCGATCGCAAGCCCTTCTGCAGGCGTTCGACGAAGGCGACGACGAGCGCATCGCTCCCTTCGTGCCCGAACGTCGCGACGACGCGTCCGAGCTCGCGCAGCTCGAAGGACATGATGCCGACGAGCGCACCGGTGCGTCTGGCGCGCGTGAGCTCCGCCGCGGCGCGCTGCAGGAAGAGTACGCGCATCGGCACGCCCGTCAGCGTGTCGAACTCGCGCAGCACCGCCACCTCCCGCTCCCGCTCCTGCAGCTCCGCCTCCAGCTCGATCACTCGCGCCGGCAGACGCTCGCTCTCGGAGAGAACCGCCAGCGCGGGGGCCGGGGTGCCTGGCGTCGATCCTTCATCACCCTCTCCGTTCTCATCCTCGGAGTAGATAGACACGCGATTGCGCCCGCTTTCCTTGGAAACGTAAAGGGCTTTATCAGCGGCATCGACGATACTCGATGGATCGGTCATGTCCGCGGCAAGCTCGGCCACACCAAGACTCGCCGACAGCTTGGGCACGGGAAGCGTGTCGCCTGCGGCGAGCGCGATGACCGCCGTACGTACCCGCTCGGCAACCTCGAACGCAGCCTTGGCGTCGAGCCCCGGTAGCAGCAGCACGAACTCCTCCCCGCCGAAACGCGCGGCCAGGTCGACCTCGCGGCAGACCCCCCGGAGCGCGTTCGCCACCGCGCAGATCACCGCGTCGCCCGTGGGGTGCCCATAGGTATCATTGACCCGCTTGAAGTGATCGATGTCCGTCATGACGCAGCTCAATGGCAGGCATTCGTCACGGGCGCGTTCGATCTCCACGGCGAGCCGCTCGAGGAAAGTGCGTCGGTTGGCGGCGCCGGTCATCGAATCGGTCGTCGCGAGCAGCTCGAGCTCCGCACTGCGCACCTCGATCTCGTCGCGGGAGACGCGCAGCGCCTCGAGCGTCGTGGCGAGCTCGGTGTTCCTCTGCTCGATCTGCGTCATGTCGTCAAGCGTCACCAATACGCCACGCCGTCCACCTGCCTCGTCCCCCACCGGTGCGCAGCTCACCGAGTACAGCCGCAGTTCGCCTTCCGATCCGCGCACGCTGAGCTGCTGATCGGAGGCGATCAGACCGCTGTGCAGCGTCGTCGCCCAGGGCGTCTGCCAGTCCTCGTCCTCGTTCTCGTCGAATGTGAAGGCGCTTTCCAGCGGTAGCCCCATCAGTGCCCGCGCCGGACGCTTGCCGATCGTCGACGCCGCTTCGTTGGCCATGACGATGCGCAGCTCCTCGTCGAGTATCACCACGCCGGCGCTGAACAGATCGAAGGCGGAGTCGACCTGCTCGGGCACAGCGCTCCCCGGATCCAGTTGCACCAGGACCTTGCCGAGAAACACCCCGAAGCTTACGAGCGAGGCGATGGCGATGAAAGCGAGCCAGCCCACATCGCCCAGCGTGCCCAGCGCCCTGCGGTTCGACGTGAACGCGATCTGTACCTCGCCCCACGTCCTGTTGTCGCGATAGATCGGCACCGTCAACCGGGTGCCGTCACTCCGCGTCCCTTCGCCCTCGAGCCGCTCCACGGCACCGTGACCGACCAGCATCACCCCGCTGTCGAGCGTGAGCGCTGCCGCTTCGACGTCCACACTCAGTTCCACCAGAGCCAATATCGCTCGCTCGATTCCGGGCAGATCGTTCGCATTCGCAAGCGTCGACAACTGCCCGACGAGCGCAACGGCGAACGCTGCTCTGGCATCGTGCACACTGCGGCTCGTGTCCCCGCGCAGGCTCAGGAAGTCGGCCACGAACAACACGCTCATGTTCAGGAGTACCAGGCTCAAGCCGAGCTGGAGCGGTCGCGTCAGGTGTCGGACTAGCGACTGCATTCCTGAGCTCTCAGACCCGCGCTTACCCATCTGTGTCATGCCAAGGCTGATCGCGACCGAACAGACCGGAACTCCCGGGACTCTCGCTGTCGGGCGTGTCGGATCGCCGGCCCTCACGCGAACTGTTGGCGATCAGGATGGGCACCGGATCGAGCGGACGCCACAGCGGCAGCGCGGCAAGCGCCGCGGCAATCAGCAGCCGCGACTGGAGCAACCAGAACGCCGCGCCGACGGAGATCGACACACTGGCCACCGTGGTAATGGAGGTGATCAGGCGCTCGTTTGCCTCGATCTGGTCACCGAGTGCGTCCAGGTCGCGTCGAATCCACTCGGCTGCCTCGAGCCAGCGGGGTGGGAGCTGCTCTGGCAGCTCCAGGTCGATCGGCAGGAGATCGATCCGAATCGGAACGATCGGATCGAGTGCAACGGAGGCGGAGCCCTCGTGCACCGGCCACTGCAGGCCGACCGCCACATCGAACCGCGCGGTCTCGACTGCCGCCGGGACGATAGTAGATCTTGGCGTGAGGGGTACAGCCAGGCTTTCCTGCGCGATCGACGCCTGATCCGTTTCGGGCACCGTTTCCACCACCGCCAGCAACGGCTCCTCCGCCTGATTTGTCGAGGGTTCCGCCCCACCTTGCGCTGCTCCCACCAAAGGCATCGGTGACAGCTCGATGGGCTGTGCACTTGCCAGCTGTGGTTCGCCCGACCCGTCGTCGATCGGGCGGACCGTCACCGTGACGGTGGCAATCGATGTCATCCCTTGCGCATCGGTGACACGGACTTCGAGGACATGCACACCGGTGCTCGGGTTCACCGCGACGAGCTGCCCGTCCGAGAGCAGGGAAAACGCGCCTGCGTCGTCGCTGCCGTCCACGAGCTCGAAAGCGAGCACGTCGTCTCGATCCGGATCGGTCGCGCTCAATTGGCCGATCACCCCGTTGTAGCCCTCGATCGCGTCGAAGGCGCCACCGCCCAGCAAGGGAGCCTCATTGACGTCGACCGCGAGAAGGGTGAACGGCACGCGGCTCTCTGCGCCCGCCGCGTCGCTCACAACGAGCTCCAGCTCGTAGCGGTTGTCCCCGTCAGCATCCGTCGGGGCCTCGAAGTCGAGCGGCACGCGCGGGCGGAGCGCTCCGGTGTCCCGATCGATCTCGAATAACGTGGCGTCCGCGCCAGCGAGCGAAAATCTGACAGCCGCATCATCGACATCGCTCGCTTCGACGAGACCGGCCACCCCGACGTTCTCCTCGATCGGCATCGATCCCACCGAGACGCGCGACGCGTCGATGACACCCGGGCGCAGCACCGCCTCTCCAGCGGGGGCCGATGCGAACGTCGGCGGATCGTTGACCGCGGCAATGTCGACGACAACGCTTGCCGTCGCACGCAAGCCGCTCGCGTCCTCGATGATGTATTCGAAGCGGTCGGTGCCGTTGAAGTTCGCATCCGGGCGATACTCGAGCGTGCCTTCAGCGCCCCGGACGAGGGTGCCGTGAACGGGCGCGGTGAGCTCGACGAGACGGAGCGCCCCACCCTCGGGGTCAGCGTCGTTGCCCAGCAACTCGCTCGCGATGTCGATGACTCGGACAGTGTCCTCTTCGCTCGCCAGCTTGTCGTCAACACTGACCGGTGCCTCGTTGATGTCATCCACCATCACCGTCAGCAACTGACTGTCGCTCAGCGCACTGTTGTCGGTGACCGTTACCTCGACCTCGTAGTGGCTTTTCTCTTCGTAGCTCGGGGCGACCAGGAACGTCAGTGCGCCAGAGTTCGCGTCGATTTCGAACGCCGCCCGGTCAACTCCACCGCTCACGCTATAGGTCTGCGTCGCCTCGTCATCGACATCGATACTGGTGACAGTCATCACTTCCACCGAATTCTCGGCGATGGAAGATGTGCTGGAGGATGTCAAGCGTGGGGCGTCGTCGCTTCCCAGGATGGTGACGGTGATCTGCTGTGTCGAGCCGTCTGTGCTGGTATAGGTGATCGTGTCCGCTACGCTGTCGCCGTCGTTCAGGTTCTGCACTGCACCCTGATCTAGCGTGTAGGTCCAGGTCCCGCCCGTCAGTTTGAAGTTGCCGTAGCTGTTGTCGCCGCCCGTCGAGCCAACGTCCGCGAAGCCTGGCGAGTCGTCTCCGTCGATATCGCTGATCGCGATCGAGCCGGTGGTGGTCACCGGTGCGTTACCGACATCACCTTCGGCGAGCGAACCCGTAACGGTTCCCGTGATTACCGAAGCATCATCGGTTCCGGCGATCGTCACCGTGATCTGTCGGGTGGAACTGTTCGACGCGGTGTACGTCTTGGTATCAGTGACAGTTTCACCGGCGTCCAGTTCCTGCACCGCGCTCTGGTCGAGCGTGTATGTCCAAGTTCCACTCGTCAGTTCGAACGAACCATAGTTGCTATCGCCAGAGGTGGCCGCAACATCAACGAAGCTCGGCGAGTCGTCGCCATCGACATCACTGATCGCGATCGATCCTGTGGCCGTCACCGGTGCGTCGCCAACATCGCCTTCGGTTACCGCGCCGCCTACCGTGCCCGTGATCACCGAGGCATCATCGGTGCCTGTAATGGTGACCGTGATCTGCTGCGTCGAACTGTCCGACGCGGTGTAGGTCGTGGTGTCGGTCACCGTTTCACCGGCATCCAGGTCCTGTACTGCGCTCTGGTCGAGCGTGTACGTCCACGTTCCGCTTGTCAGTTCAAAGTTGCCGTAGCTGTTGTCACCGACCGTCCAGCCGACGTCCGCGAAGCTCGGTGAGTCGTCGCTATCGACATCACTGATCGCGATCGAACCAGTGGCGGTCACCGGTACATCACCGACATCGCCTTCTGTCACCGCACCGACCACCGTGCCCGTGATCACCGAAGCATCGTCGGTTCCCGTGATCGTCACGGTGATCTGCTGCGTCGTGCTGTCCGACGCGGTGTACGTCGTCGTATCGGTGACCGTTTCACCGGCGTCCAGATCTTGTACTGCGCTCTGATCGAGCGTGTACGTCCAGGTCCCGCTTGTCAGTTCAAAGGACCCGTCGCTGTTATCGCCAGAAGTGGTTGCGACATCGGCAAAGCTCGGTGAGTCGTCGCCATCGACATCGCTGATCGAGATCGAACCGGTAGTCGTCACCGGTGCATCACCAACATCGCCTTCCGTCACCGCACCGACCGCCGTACCGCTGATTACGGAGGCATCGTCGGCACCTGTAATGGTGACCGTGATCTGTTGTGTCGAACTATCCGACGCCGTGTAGGTCGTGGTATCGGTCACCGTTTCACCGGCGTCCAGATCTTGTACTGCGCTCTGGTCGAGTGTGTAAGTCCACGTTCCGCTTGTCAGCGTGAAGGACCCGTAGCTGTTGTCACCGCCCGTCGAGCCGACATCGCCGAAGCTTGGTGAGTCACTGGCGTCGGGATCACTGATAGACAGCGCACCGCTCGTGGTTACGGGGGCGTCACCCACGTCACCTTCGTTCACTGCTCCGACGAAGGTGCCGGAAATCACTGACGGTTCGTCAACGTTGCTGACGGTGACCGAGATCGCTTGATCGTCCGTCGCTCCGGACGCGTCGGTCACGCGTACCGTTACCCCGTACACCCCGTTGGTGTCTGAGTCGGCGACGCTCTCGAAGTCCGGCGACACCTTGAATTCCAGATCACCGCTACTGTCATCGATCGAGAACGCCCCTTGATCGGCTCCGCCATTGATGCTGTATGTCTGCGTCGGCCCATTGTCCGCGTCCGTGACCGTCACGGTGGTGACTGACGTCTGGTTCTCGTCCACCGAGAGATCAGCTGTCGCCCCGCCCCCGTCGCTGGTGATCACCGGCGCGTCGTTGACGTTGGTGAAGGTGATGCTGGCCGCCGCGGGCCCATCGCTCAGCGAACCGTCGCTGACGGTGACCGAATACGTCGGCGCCGCCTCCCCACCGAAGTGCACAAACTGCACGTCTCCGTCCGTCACCTCCTGCTGGGTGAAGCTCGTGATCGATACGCCAGGCGTGGCGACCCGCTCGAAGCGACCGCCGCTGATGGACGAGACGCTGAACGCCAGTGTCCCGGCTGCGGTTTCCGCATCGGTGGCCGAGAACTCCGTCGCGCCGAGAATTACCGTTCCGCCCTCGCTGATCGTCAGCGCATTGTTCAAAAGCACCGGCGCATCGTTGACCGCAGTTATCGTCACCACTGTCTCGCCCGTCGCCGTCAGCGGCCCCCCTGCACACCCGTGTTGCCGTCGCTAAAGGTCCACCCGATCTGCACGCTCGGCGGCGGTGCATCGCTCGTGTTGGCGTAGGCGACCGACTGCATCGCCTCGTTGATCTGCTCGTTCCCGACACCGTTCGCAAAGGTGAGAACAAGCTGGCCGCCCGCGTTGCTGTACGTGCCGATGTCGCTTCCGTTCAGCTCCAACGTGCCCGCGTTCAACACCAGGTTTCCGGTGGCGCTGAAGACATCGTCTCCGTCTGCTCCACCGTCACGTGCAAGCGTCAGCGTGGCCCCGGAGAAATCCTCGTCTGCAGCGAGCTCGCTATCAAAGATCTGGACATTGCCGTCGAGCACCACCGCAGTGCCGCCTTCGACGAAGGTCGGGCTACCGTCCAGCTGCCCCGACTGGAAGTCGGTATCCAGCGAGCCATCCGCGTTCAACCGAGCAACAAGGGGACGCGAATTACCGAACTGGCTGTCGAAGCCGCCGACGACAATCTTCTCTTCGCCGCCGTCGTCGTACAACGACACGTCATAGCCGTCGGCAAAGTCTTCGGTCAAACCTGACAACCACGATCCATTGCTGCCAAAGGCGGTGTCCGGTGTCCCGTCGGTATTGAACCGCACCACGGCCATTTCGTAGCCAAACGCACTATTGGTCTCGGCCGTGCCGACCACCAGCAGCTTGCCGTCGCTTTGCTGGATGATCTTGACGCCATACGCCACGAACACGGACGGATGGGTCCAGGTCGCGGTGCCGCCTACTCCGAATGCGGCATCGACAACCCCGTCACTATCGAACCGTGTAACGACCAGATCGTCACCGGAGAGTCCAGTAATCGCAATCGATCCATCGGCTTGAACGACCAGACTGTTGGCTTTGTGCCCTACATTCAGAATCCCGTCGGTATCGAACGTCGTATCCAGCGCGACCGCCGTGGTCAATCGAATGACATGGCTTTCGCCGGCCGCCAGGATGCGTCCATCGGGCAGAATCGTCACTGACCCCAGTCGCTCGAAACTGCCACCCAGGTTGATCGTGAGCGTCGTGTCCAGCACGCCGGCGCTGGTGTAGCGCGCGACAACCGAGTCGGCGCCGGCATCACCGACGACCACGATGGAGCCATCGGTGTGCACCGCGACCTCGTGGCCGCCGTCATTGGAAGTGAGGTTCGTGATGACCACGCCACCCGTTCCAAACGTGGCGTCCAGTGTTCCGTCGGCGTTGTAGCGTGCTAGCCCGACATCCAAGCCGGCATAACCCGTGACTAGAAACTTTCCATCGGCCTGCTGCTTGATGTCCCGGATGTAGTCGATCGACGAGCTCGTGAAGTAGCCATCGTTCCCGAACGACAGATCCAGCTGCCCATCGGCGCCCAGCTTTCCGATCTGCGAGTTGTTGCTCGCGTCGTACGGGGTGAACAGCACGCTGCCATCGGCAAGCGCGAGTGATGCCACGTTCTGGTTGTAGCCAGGCTCACCGTAGCCCACGGCAAAACCGCCTTCCGAGCCGAACGAAGGCGTATCGTTCACGTCAGTCGTGACGACCAGCATCGACGCTGTGTCAGCCGAGTAGGCATGAGCGCCGCCATTCAGAGACGTGCTGACATACGTACCCGCAACACCGGAAGTCTGGTCCCAGGCACGAAACTCGATGTCTTCCGTCTGAGAGGCGATCTCGTTCGGCACGAAGCGGATCAGGTCACTGGGACGCAGCAGCAGCGCATACGTCGACGAGACGTTCGCCATGCGCTGCCAAGATGCGCCGCCATCGAGCGAATAGTCAAAGGCGGATGAGGCATCGACGACCGCAATCCCTTCAACGGCACCGGTATCGACATCGGTGATCAGGTCACCACCGGCGCTGGCGATCAGTGTTGCCACCGTGTCACCGGCGTTGTCTCTGTCGTCTTCGGTGATGGCGGTAACGGTCGGTATTTCCGCCACCACCACGTTATCGATGTAGCCGTCGTCGTTGATCGAGCTCGGCGACACATCGGTAAAGGTCAATGTGCTGGTCGTCGAGTCGGCGACGAACGTGTAGCTGTAGTTGACGTAGGTGCTCCCTGCCGTCGCTGAGATTTGCGCGGCCGTGAAGTTGTTGGTCGCGCCATCAACGGTGACCTGCATGCGTTGATTGAGTAGTCCGTTGTATTCCCGATAGCTGAAGGTCAGCGTATACGCCTGACCAATCGCCGTGCCGAAGGACTGCTCAGCGGTATGGGGCGAAGGGGCATTACCGCCACCGAATACCAGTGCGTTACTCGCGTTGCCGACGGTTCCCGTTGTCGTCCACCCGGTCAGATCGCCCGTCTCGAGATCACCGTTGACCAACAGATCCGTCGTGGAGATCATCGGCGCATCGTTGACCGCCGTGATCGTCACGGTCGTGCTGCCGCCGACCTGTCCGGCGCCGCCGCTGCCCTGCGAACTCGTATTGCCGTCATCCAGCACCCAGTCGAGCTGCACTGATGCCGGTGGTGTATCGCTCGTGTCCCCGTAGGTTATCTGCCGCAACGCGTTCTCGGCGTCGGCCGTCGTCGGGATCTCCCCGCCCGCGTCCGTGAACGTCACCACCAGCTCACCGGCGTTACTGCTCGTGTCGAACACGGCCACGCTCTGGCCGTTCTTGATCACGTTTCCTCCGACCAGGGTCAGGCCGTTGCCGTCATTGAAGCCGAATACGTCCTCGGCATTCGCCGCGCCTGTGCGTACCACACTCAGCTCCGCACCGGCGTAGTTCCCACTACCACCGTTGAGCGCCTCGAGCTCGGCGTCAGAGACGGCTACGTCCCCGTCCAGCACAACCGCCGGGCCGTTCTCGAGATAGGTGGGGTTGCCGTCGAGCGTGTTCAGGTCGTTCTCGTACCAGACTATTCGGTCGTCGCTGCGCGAGGCCGAGAGCACGTCCACGTCTCCGTCGCCATCCACGTCCGCCGTTGTCACCGAATACGCCGCGTCTGCATCGGTGGCGATGGTATTGGCAGTGAAGCTCTCGCTGCCGTCGTTCTCGTACCACACGATCCGGTCGTCGAGATACGACGCCGAGAGCACGTCCAGGTCGCCGTCGCCGTCCACGTCCGCCGTCGTTGCCGAGAAGGCTCCGTTGGCGTCGCTCGCGATGGTGTGAGTGGTGAAGCTCTCGCTGCCGTCGTTCTCGTACCAGACGATCCGGTCATCGTTCGCCGAGGCCGAGAGCACGTCCACGTCGCCGTCGCCATCCATGTCAGCCGTCGTCACCGATCTCGCCCCGTCGGCGTCAGCTGCGATGGTGTGGGTGGTAAAGCTCTCGCTGCCGTCGTTCTCGTACCAGACAATACGGTCATCGACGTCCGACGCCGAGAGCACGTCCCCATCCCCGTCACCATCCACATCCGCTGTCGTCACCGACCACGCCCCGTCGGCGTCAGTGGCAATGGTGCCGGTGGTGAAGCTCTCGCTGCCGTCGTTCTCGTACCAGACGATACGGTCATCCGCGTACGAGGCCGAGAGCACGTCCACGTCGCCGTCGCCATCCATGTCAGCCGTCGTCACCGACCTCGCCACGTCAGCGTAAGCTGCGATGGTGTGGGTGGTGAAGCTCTCGCTACCGTCGTTCTCGTACCAGACAATACGGTCATCGACTTCCGACGCCGAGAGCACGTCTACGTCCCCGTCGCCGTCCACATCCGCCGTCGTCACCGATATGGCCCCGTCAGCATCAGTCACGATGGTATGGGTGGTGAAGTTCTCGCTGCCGTCATTCTCGTACCACACGATACGGTCGTCGAAAAAAGAGGCCGAGAGCGCGTCCACGTCCCCGTCGCCATCCACGTCCGCCGTCGTTACCGACCATGCCCCGTCGGCGTCGGTGGCAATGTCATGCGCGGTGAACGTCGGAGCTCCCGCGGCATAGAAATTCGGGGCTTCGTTGACTTTGGTGAAGGTGATACTCGCCGCGCTCGGACCGTCCGAGAGCGAGCCATCGCTGACGGTGACCGAATAGGCCGGGGCCGTCGCTCCGCCGTCGTGCACGAACTGCACATCCCCGTCTGTCACCTCCTGCTGGGTGAAGCTCGTGATCGCGACCCCGGTCGCGCCCAACCGCTCGAACCGCCCGCCGCTCACCGAAGTGACGCTGAACGCCAGTGCTCCGGCGGCGGTTTCCGCGTCAGTCGCCGAGAGCTCGACGCCGCTGAGCACCACCGTCCCGCCCTCGGCGATCGTCAGCGCGTTGTTCACCAGTACCGGCGCATCATTAACCGTCGTGATCGTCACTGTCGTGCTGCCGTTGACCTGTCCGGCGCCGCCGCTGCCCTGCGAACCCGTGTTGCCGTCGTCAAGAACCCAATCGAGCAGCACGGACGCCGGCGGAGCATCGCTCGCGTTCGCGTAGGCGATCTGGCGTAGAGCATTCTCGACGTCCGCCGTCGTCGGGATCTCCCCGCCCGCGTCCGTGAACGTCACCACCAGCTCACCGGCGTTACTGCTCGTGTCGAACACGGCCACGCTCTGGCCGTTCTTGATCAGGTTGCCACCGATCAGCGTCAGCCCGTTGCCGTCGGTGAAGCTGAACTCGTCCTCGGCGTTCGCCGCGCCCGTACGCACGACGCTCAGCTCGGCACCGGCGTAGTTTCCGTTGCCGCCGTTGAGCGCGTCGAGATCGGCGTCGAAGACGGCCACGTCCGTATCGAGCACCACCGCCGCGCCGTTCTCGACGAACGTGGGGTTGCCGTCGAGCGTGCTCGGGTTGTTCTCGTACCAGGCGATACGGTTATCGTCGGACGACGCCGAGAGCACGTCCAGATCACCATCGCCATCCACGTCCGCCGTCGTCACCGATATGGCCGAGTCGGCGTCGCTGGCGATGGTATGGGCGGTGAAGCTCTCGCTGCCGTCGTTTTCGTACCAGACGATACGGTCGTCGTTACTCGAGGCCGAGAGCACATCCAGGTCGCCGTCGCCGTCAACGTCCGCCGTCGCCACCAAATAGGCAGCGTCGGCGTCGCTGGCGATAGTGTGCGTGGTGAAGTTTTCGCCGCCGTCGTTCTCGTACCACACGATTCGGTCGTCAAATGCCGAGGCCGAGAGCACATCCAGGTCGCCGTCGCCGTCCACATCCGCCGTCGTCACCGATGTGGCCCCGTCAGCATCAGCCACGATGGTACGGGTGGTGAAACTCTCGCTGCCGTCGTTCTCGTACCACACGATCCGGTCGTCAGTAATCGAGGCCGAGAGCACGTCCACGTCGCCGTCGCCGTCCACGTCCGCCGTCGTCACCCATTGTGCGTTGCTGGCATCGGTGGCGATGGTGTGAGCCGTGAAGCTCTCGCTGCCGTCGTTCTCGTACCACACGATTCGGTTGTCGAGATACGAAGCCGAGAGCACGTCCACATCGCCGTCTCCGTCAACGTCCGCCGTCGTCACCGAGCGCGCTCCGTCGGCATCGGCGGCGATGTCACGAGCGGTGAAGCTCTCGCTGCCGTCGTTCTCGTACCAGACGATCCGGTCGTCGAGGTTCGAGGCTGAGAGCACGTCCACGTCCCCGTCGCCATCCACGTCCGACGTCGTCACCGAATAGGCCCCATCGGCGTTGCTGGCAATGGTATGGGTGATGAAGCTTTCGTTGCCGTCGTTTTCGTACCAGACGATTCGGTCGTCGCTGTACGAGGCAGAGAGCACATCCACGTCGCCGTCCCCGTCCACGTCCGCCGTCGTTACCGACCATGCCGCGACCGCGTCGGTGGCGATGTCGTGCGTTACAAACACCGGGACGCCCGCAGCGTGGAACCGCGGCGCATCATTAACCGCATCGATGGTGATGGCCACACTATCGCTGACGTCAGTTTGATCGGTGGCAAGGGCAGCGATTTCATCGCCGGAGAGCGCTCGCGAGTAGATTCTTGCGTCGTCTATCATGCCGTCAAGATCGAAACCGCCTAATCCATCGCCAGCTCGACCTATGTAAGTATCCGGGCTGTTGTCGTATTCAATGGCGCCAATCGTTGTAGAGGTATCAACAACAACGCCGTCAACATAAAGCGTCATCATCGAATTAGTTGCATCAATGCTGACTGCTACATGTCGCCAGCCGGTACCCAAAAGAGACTCCGTTGACTGGATAACATTGTTGGTACCGCCCGATTCGTAGAAGCCGATCAAGGTACCATCTGTCTGAAAATACAGGGCGGGGCTTGAGCCCATGGAAATCAAAACCGCACCTGAAGCGTCAATGCTGCTGAGATCAACCCATGAGGAGAGCGTCACATTGGCAGGGTCACCCAGAAGACCAGCAATTTGCACAAAATCGTCGTCGCCATCAAGGCTAAGCACCTGGCCCCGCTCAGCATCGGATACGATGGCAGCATTACCATTGGGCGTGCCATTAAAGGTAGTGCCCGCACTTTGATCGTCGGCATTACCTTCGAACGTATAGTGCCCTTCCAAGCCAGCGGCAATGGCTGTTGTTATGCTGAGCGTATCCGCGCCGTTGTAGTTGGCATTCGGTGTGAAGATCAATCCGTTGAGTGCAGTATTCAGGTCACTTTTCAGTCCATCGATCACCATACTTCCGCTGCCGTCGGCTCCTTCGATAATGTCAATGCCTGTTAAATTCGCCAATTGAAGCGTTCCATTGGCAACCGAAAGGCTCACGCGCATCGGTGAATCAAATAATGAGATACCGTCGTAGACTTGGACTTCATTCGCACCCGTAAATACCAGCGGGGTGTTCTCGATGGCTGAATCAGTAGTCGGTGCAACAATCTGCAAGTCCGCTGAATTCTGAATAGCAACCGTTGTGCTGCCCGTGATCTGCTCGGCTCCGCCGCTGCCCTGCGTGCCCGAATTCCCGTCGTCCAGCACCCAGTCGAGCAGCACCGACGCTGGAGGGGTGTCGCTTGTGTTGGCGTAGTTGATCTGCTGCAACGCGTTCTCGACGTCCGACGTCGTCGGGATTTCTCCGCCCGCGTCCGTGAACGTCACCACCAGCTCACCGGCCGTACTGCTCGTGTCGAAGACCGCCACGCTCTGACCGTTCTTGATCAGGTTGCCCCCGACCAGGGTCAGGCCGTTGCCGTCAGTGAAACCGAATACATCCTCCGTATTCGCCGCTCCCGTGCGCACAAGGCTCAGCTCGGCCCCGGTATAGTTTCCATTGCCGCCATTGAGCGCATCGAGCTCGGTGTCGGAGACGCTCACGTCACCGTCGAGCAACACCGCTGCACCACCCTCGACGAAGGTGGGGTTACCATCTAGCGTGCTGGGATTGTTCTCGTACCAGACGATCCTGTCGTCGAAGTTAGAGGCCGAAAGCACGTCCACGTCGCCATCGCCATCCACGTCTGCAATATTTACCGCAGCGGCCCCGTTGGCGTCGGTGGCGATGGTGTGTGTGGTGAAGCTCTCACTGCCGTCGTTCTCGTACCAGGCGACCCTGTCGTCGTAGGTCGAAGCCGAGAGCACGTCCACATCGCCATCGCCATCCACGTCCGCCGTCGTGACAGAGCGCGGTCCGTCGGCATCCGTAGCGATGGTGTGGGTGCTGAAGCTCTCGCTGCCGTCGTTCTCGTACCACACGATCCTGTCGTCGATGTTAGAGGCCGAAAGCACGTCCACATCGCCGTCGCCGTCAACGTCTGCCGTCGTTACCGACATGGCCCCGTCGGCGTCCGTGGCGATGGTGCGAGTGGTGAAGCTTTCGCTGCCGTCGTTCTCGTACCACACGATCCTGTCATCGGTCGTCGAAGCCGAGAGCACGTCCACATCGCCGTCGCCGTCCACATCCGCCGTCGTCACTGCACGCGCCCCGTCAGCGTTCGCGGCAATGGTGCGGGTGGTGAAGCTTTCGCTGCCGTCGTTCTCATACCAGACGATCCGGTCGTCTATGTTCGACGCCGAGAGCACGTCAACATCGCCGTCGCCGTCCACGTCCGCTGTCGTCACCGACATGGCCCCGTCGGCATCCGTGGCGATGGTGCGGGCGGTGAAGTTCTCGCTGCCGTCGTTCTCGTACCAGACGATCCGGTCGTCGTTGTACGAGGCCGAGAGCACGTCCACATCGCCATCACCATCAACGTCTGCCGTCGTCACTGATTGGGCGGCGTCGGCGTTCGTGGCGATGACGCGGGTGATGAAGCTCCCGCTGCCGTCGTTCTCGTACCAGACTATCTTGTTATCGCCAACCGAAGCCGAGAGCACGTCCAGATCGCCATCGCCGTCCACGTCCGCCGTCGTGACCGAAATGGCCCCGTCGGCGTTCGTGCTGATGTCGTGCGAGGCGAACACCGGGGCCCCCGCGGCATGAAACGCCGGCGCCTCGTTGACGTTGGTGAAGGTGACGCTCGCTGCCGACGGCCCATCGCTCAGCGAGCCGTCGCTGACGGTGACCGAGTACGCCGGCGCCGTCTCCCCGCCGAAATGCACGAATTGCACGTCCCCGTCCGTCACCTCCTGCTGGGTGAAGCTCGTGATCGATATGCCAGGCGTGGCGACCCGCTCGAAGCGGCCGCCGCTGATGGACGAGACGCTGAACGCCAGTGCCCCGGCCGCAGTCTCTGCATCGGTTGCCGAGAGCTCGGTAGCGTTGAGAACAACCGACTCACCCTCGGTGATTGTCAGTGCGTTGTTCACCAGCACCGGCGCATCGTTCACCGCCGTGATCGTTACCGTCGTGCTGCCGGTTGCCTGACTGGCACCGCCCGCCCCCTGCGAACCGGTGTTCCCGTCGTCCAGCACCCAGTCGAGTTGCACCGATGCCGGCGGCCCATCACTGGCGTTCGCATAGGTGATCTGGCTAGACACGTTCTCGACATTCGCCGTGGTCGGAGTCTCTCCGTTTGCGTCGGTGAACGTCACCACCAGTTCCCCGGCGGTACTGCTCGTGTCGAAGCTGGCGACGATCTGACCGTTCTTGATCAGATCTCCCCCGACCAAGGTCAGGCCGTTGCCGTCGGCGAAGCCGAACACGTCATCGCTGTTCGCCACGTCCGTACGGGCGACAATGAGCAGAGCCCCGTCGTAGTTGCCGTTGCCGCCATTCAGCGCATCGAGCTCGGCCTCGGAGACGGTGACATTGCCGTCGAGCACCACTGCCGCACCACCCTCGACGAAGGTGGGGTTGTCGTCCAGCGTGCTCGGGTTGTTCTCGTACCAGACGATCCGGTCGTCGAAGTAGGAGGCCGAGAGCACGTCCAGGTCGCCGTCCCCGTCCACGTCCGCCGTCGTCACCTCTCGCGCCCCGACGGCGTCGGCAGCGATGGTGCGGACGGTGAAGCTCTCGCTGCCGTTGTTCTCGTACCACACGATTCGGCCGTCCTGGCTCGAGGACGAGAGCACGTCCACATCGCCGTCCCCGTCCACGTCCGCCGTCGTCACCGAATTGGCCCCGTCGGCGTCGGTGGCGATGGTGCGAGCAGTAAAGCCCTCGCTGCCGTCGTTCTCGTACCAGACGATCCGATCGACGGTGGCCAGGGCCGAGAGCACGTCCAGGTCGCCATCCCCGTCCACGTCCGCCGGCGTCACCGATTGCACCCCGCTAGCGTCGGCGGCGATGGTGCGGGCGGTGAAATTCTCGCTGCCGTCGTTCTCGTACCACACGATCCGGTTGTCGCTGAACGAGGCCGAGAGCACGTCCAGGTCGCCGTCACCGTCCACGTCCGCCGTCGTTACCACTCGCGCCCCGTTGGCATCCGAGGCGATGGTGTTAGCGGTGAAGTTCTCGCTGCCGTCGTTCTCGTACCAGACGACCCGGTCGTCGATGACCGAGGCCGAGAGCACGTCCAGGTCGCCGTCCCCGTCCACGTCCGCCGTCGTCACCGCCCATGCCCCGTTGGCGTCGGTGGCAATGGTGCGGGCGGTGAAGCTCTCGCTGCCGTCGTTCTCGTACCACACGATCCGGTCATCCTCCCGCGAGGCCGAGAGCACGTCCAGGTCGCCGTCGCCGTCCACGTCCGCCGTCCTCACCGATTGCGCCCCGTCGGCATCCGTGGCGATGTCGTTCGAGGCAAACACCGGGGCCCCCGCGGCATGAAACGCCGGCGCGTCGTTCACGTTGCTGAAGGTGATGCTGGCCGCCGCGGGACCGTCACTCAGCGAGCCATCGCTGACGGTGACCGAATACGCCGGAGCCGTCTCCCGGCCGACGTGCACGAACTGCACGTCCCCGTTCGTCACCTCCTGCTGGGTGAAGCTCGTGATAGATACGCCAGGCGAGGCGACGAACTCGAACCGGCCACCGCTGATGGAGGAGACGCTGAACACCAGCGTGCCGGCAGCGGTATCAGCATCGGTGGCCGAGAGCTCCGCCGCGCCCAGGATCACCGACCCGCCCTCGTTGATCGTCAGCGCGTTGTTCACCAGTACCGGCGCGTCGTTCACTGCCGTGATCGTCACTGTCGTACTACCGACAACCTGCCCCGCGCCGCCGCTGCCCTGCGCGCCCGTATTTCCGTCGTCCAGCACCCAGTCGAGCACCACCGATGCCGGTGGGGTATCGCTCGCGTTCGCGTAGGTGATCTGCTGCAACGCGTTCTCGACGTCGGCCGTCGTCGGGATCTCCCCACCCGCGTCGGTGAACGTCACACCAGCTCGCCGGCGGTACTGCTCGTGTCGAAGCTGGCGACAACCTGGCCGTTCTTGATCAGATTCCCCCCGACAAGCGACAGCCCGTTGCCATCATTGAAATCGAGCACGTCTTCGGCGTTCGCCACGCCCGTGCGCACGACGCTCAGCTCGACCCCGGCGTAGTTCCCGTTGCCGCCATTGATCGCATCGAGCTCGGCGTCGGAGACGGCTATGTCTGCGTCGAGCACCACGGCCGCACCGCCCTCGACAAAGGTGGGGTTGCCGTCGAGCGTGTTCAGGTCGTTCTCGTACCACACGATCCGGTCGTCAAGATACGAGGCCGAGAGCACGTCCACGTCGCCGTCGCCGTCCACGTCCGCCGTCGTCACCGATTGTGCCCCGTCGGCGTCGCTGGCGATGGTGCGGGCGGTAAAGTTCTCGCTGCCGTCGTTCTCGAACCAGACGATTCGGTCGTCACCGAACGAGGCCGAGAGCACGTCCAGGTCACCGTCGCCGTCCACGTCCGCCGTCGTCACCGATCGCGCCGAGTTGGTGTCGCTGGCAATGGTGTGGGTGGTGAAACTCTCGCTGCCGTCGTTCTCGTACCAGACGATTCGATCGTCAAGATACGAGGCCGAGAGCACGTCCACGTCCCCATCGCCGTCCACGTCCGCCGTCGCGACCGATAGCGCCCCGTCGGCATCGGTGGCGATGGTGCGCGCTGTGAAGCTCTCGCTGCCGTCGTTCTCGAACCAGACGATTCGGTCGTCGAACTGCGAGGCCGAGAGCACATCCACATCCCCGTCACCGTCCACGTCAGCCGTCGTCACCGAGTGCGCCCCGTCAGCGTCGCTGGCGATCGTACGGGCGGTGAAGCTCTCGCTGCCGTCGTTTTCGTACCAGACAATACGATCGTCGATGAACGAGGCCGACAGCACGTCCATGTCACCATCGCCGTCCACATCCGCCGTCGCGACCGATCGTGCCCCATCGGCGTCGCTGACGATGGTGTGGGCGGTAAAGCTCTCGCTGCCGTCGTTCTCGTACCAGACGATCCGGTCGTCGCCCGACGAGGCCGAGAGCACGTCCACATCGCCGTCGCTGTCCACGTCCGCAGTCATGACCGAAATGGCGCCGCTGGCATCGGTGGCGATGGTGTGGGCAGTGAAGCTCTCGCTACCGTCATTCTCGTACCAGACAATCCGGTTGTCGTTGAATGAGGCCGAAAGCACATCCATGTCCCCGTCGCCATCCACGTCCGCCCTTGCCACCGAATAGGCCGCGTCAGCGTCGATGGCAATGTCGTGCGAAGAGAACGTTGGACCGCCCGCGGCGTAGAAATTCGGTGCTTTGTTGACGTTGGTGAAGCTGACGCTTGCCGCCGACGGGCCGTCCGAGAGAACGCCGTCGCTGACCGTCACCGAGTACGTCGGAGCCGTCTCCCCGCCGACGTGCACGAACTGCACATCCCCGTTCGTCACCTCCTGCTGGGTGAAGCTCGTGATCGTCGTGCCGGGCGAGGCAACGAACTCGAACCGACCGCCGCTAATGGACGAGACGCTGAAGGTCAAGGCGTCGTCGGCCGTATCCGCATCGGTGGCCGAGAACTCTGTTGCACTGAAGATCACCGTTCCACCCTCGGTGATCGTCAGCGCGTTGTTCACCAGAACCGGCGCAGCCAAGGAGGCGCTGTAGTCCTCTTGCAACGCCTCACTGAAGGCGAGCTCGCCTTGCACCTCGCCGCGCCGGTACTCCAACGTCCAGTCACCGCCCAGCCCCTGCGCCCCGGTCACGTCGCTTGAGGCGGCAACATCTGTGTTGGTCAGACGCGCCAGCGTGTCCACGAATGCCCGTCCCTCGCCGCTCGCCGCGACATCGCAGCCGTAGAGGAGGAAGTCAGCTCCGTCGGCGAACGCCCCGCGCCACGCCACAATGTCGCCGGCGTGAGCAAGGAGATCGAGCGAGGTCACGCGCTCCCCGCCGAGCTCGAGAGCACCGTCTGACCCGTGCGAGATCAAATGCACCGCACTCAGCCCTTTCTCGCCAGAAAAAATGTCGCTGAGGCGACCGAGCGCGTCCTCTCCCGCCTCGAGCACCACCACCCGCGGTGCAGACTCGCCCTGACGCGCGATGTCGGCGAGCAGCGCGTCGATATCCGGTACGCCTGCGTCGATGATGACGAGCTCGCGTGGCGTGGCCACCGCGTCGAAGGCGTCCGCATCGATCCCGCCAGCCACCGATACCGGCGCGACCACCTGAACAACCTCGGGCACGACCGGCAGGATCGCCGAGAACGGCGTGTCGGCCGAGAAAAGTACGCGCGTCTCGAGCGTCTCGAGACGGTACTCCGGTGGTGGGCAAACCTTGGTACGCCGTCGGGCCATCGGCGCTACGGAACTGTCTGCGCTTTCGATGCCGGTGCGACATCCAGACCGTCGTCACTTTTCCCCATACCCGCCACATCGCCTCCCGCACCCACCGCACCAACGGCCGCGGCGATCGCCGGGGTTTTCTCGAACACGATGCGGCTGGCCAGATCGCCCCCGATCGCAAGGTCCGCATTCGCAAGCGTCAGCTGCACTCCGAAGGTGCCGCTCTGCGCTCCCAGCATCGAATCGATCACGTCGAAACCAGTAACGGGCGGCGGATCGTCGCCGAATTCGGGGTAGACGCGAGCGTCACGCTCCCGCGCGAGTGTGCCGATCAGCCGCCCCGGCAGCACCGCCTTGACGCGTAGCGCGTCGAGCCGGCCGACGGGTGTGTCGCGCACGGAATCGCCATCGTCGACGAGATGCTCGAGGAACACGGCGTCGACAGAACTTCGAAACGTGCGCAGCTCGAACTCGCGGCGCATACGCTGCACGTCGAGCAGTAACAGGTGTCGATTTTCGATCGCGTGCTACGCCCTTGTTTCGGCAGAAGCAGCCTGCCTGTTCGCGCCGTTCAGCTCGATTTTTTCGAGAAGCGCACTCATGAAATTGACCAGTAAACCGGGGACGGCCCTGCCGTGAGTGTGTCGCCAGCCAAGATCCAGCATTGAACGGCATATCGTTATCGCCCAGATCTTGTGTCGGCAGAGTTCGCCCATTCATTTGCCGGATGTAACCCACTGGGCCGCATGCAGAGCGAGGGTGCCAAGGGCGTAGTGACAATCGGCCCACTCGAGCCCGGACAGGGGTCAGCTCGTTCAAGTCAGCAAAAGTTACGATCGTTTGTAGCGCAGGAGTCGTAGCCACGCCATCGCTCAGACGAGCTGATCAAGGTGCGCGAGCCGAATTCCGGGTGCGGATCTGCAGGGCGGCCATGCGGGTCGGTATGTCCGCAGTGAATTCACCGCGCGATGACGTGCTCTCTATCCAGTCCGCGTAGTACACGTTCACGGCGCCGCGTCGGGTTCGCGAGAGGGTTGGCGATCAGGCCGCTGTATGCGTGATCAGCGGCCGGTCCAGCGGCAGCTTCGTCTTCACTGCGCCGAACCGTTGCTGCTCGCTGCAGACCTGACGAAGGAAGGCATACACCGGCACCTTCAGCTGTCGTGCGGTCGTCGCTACGCTCAACACGCGCGCACGGAAGAAATCACCACGCCGTGAGTGGCTGGCGAAGGCAAGTTTGCGCCAGATGACATAGGGCCTCAGCACCCTTTCAGCGAGATTGTTGGTCAAGCTAATTCGCTGATCGATGAGGAATGTCCAGAACATCGGCTCGCGTTTGAGCAGGTGCTGGCATTGGCGCTTCGTCCGCTTGTCGGTTTTCAATCGCGCACCTCGTTCGAGCGCTCCGTGGATCCACTTTCTCAGTTTTTCCATGCGCCGACGGTAGCGCTTGAAGTCGATCTCTCCGGCATCGAATCGATGCCGGGTGCGGATGACCAGTTGCGCCCCGAGCAGCAGGATCTTTCCGATGGCGCCGCCCTTGCCGAAGCGCTCCGAGATCGCGGTGAAGTGTCGGATCAGGTGTGACCAGCACAGCTGGCGGCGTTCGGCCGGCACATCGTTGTAGCCGACATAGTCGTCCGTGACGAGCACGCCAACGAACTTGCCGAGCAGTTCCCCGGCGGCCTGCTTGCCGCGCGAGACGTGCACGCGGAAATAGCTCGCCATGTTCGTCGTCAGCACTCACATCCACCACGTGCCCGGGTAACCGCCGCCGCCGCGTGGATGACGGGTTTCGTCCGCATGGGCCACGGCTGATTCCTGCACGTGGGACCCGATATCAGCATACGAATCGGCCATCGCCTCGCTCGCCTTTCCCTGCGCCGCTGAGATGGCGCCGATGGAAAAGTCCAGCTGCCACAACTCCGCGAGAAGACGCTTGATCTGGCGCACGCTCTGGTGGTTCTCACCGGCGAGCAGGGCGATGAAGGCAATCAGCCCGGGCCCCATCTGCCCGTTCGGAACAGCCGACGGCGTCTCGGCCTGATGTCGGCAGCCACACCCCGTGCAACGGCCACCGAACAGCTGATGCTCGTTGAGTAGAAAGCGAACGATCGGTAGATCAAAGACCTGATGGCGTACGCACGGCTCGGCATCCATAACGACATCAGCACCGCAAGAACACTGCGCATCGGGGAAGTAGCGCGTAACAGTGTCGCCCTGGCTCTCGTTCGGCTCGATAATCGCCCGCTCGTGCTTCTTGTGCCCGGGCTGGGCTCCTCGGGCACGATCCGATCGCTTCCGCTTCTTCCGCTTGCCCCGTTGGGCGGCGGTGTCCGAGGACGGGGACATCGAGCTGTTGCCCGAGTGCTTGCCCGTGGACTTCGCCTCCTCCTCGGCGGCCTTCGCCCGAAGATCATCAATAAGCGACTGCTGCTCCTCGAGCAGGGTTGTCAGCGATTCAACGGCTTTCCACAGCGCATCGTTCTGCTCGATGGCTTCATCGAACGTGCGAGGGCGAGCGGTCTGAAGTGGTGTCGACACTGGCGGCGTGGAGCATGGCGATGTGGCGTTATCTCAGGAAGGTAGGCCACGAATCATCGGTATGCCAGTACTAATGCCGTGAACACGTACGTCCGCGTAGTGGTCGACGGTCTCACGTCGATCCGCTAGCAGCGGCTTTGACCAACGACTGGCTCGTACCTCGGAGCCGACCAGGTCTGATCGTCGCCTCCGCTCTCGAGGCGGGCTGCCGCACCCTGTTAAGCGAGGATTTCCAGTCAGTCCAAATTCTCGAGCGCGCGTTCGAGCCTTTCACCCGTATCGTCCAGATGACGTTGCATGGCTCTCTCCGCACCGCGTTCGTCACCCTTGGCAATGGCCTTCCAGATCGTCTGGTGAAACGGCATGGACGACTCGCTGTTACTGGGCTCCCGATTGGTCAGCTGAATACTGATCAGCAGAGCCGAATAGATCACGCCTTCGAGTGATAACAGGAAGTCGTTGCCGGCCGCCTTGAGTATGGTTGCGTGAAAACGCGCGTCTGCAATGACGAACGCCTCAACCGATCCCTGCGCCGCTTGCATGTCCTGCAGGGCTGCTTCAATTTCGCCAAGCGACGCTTCGCTTGCCCGCTTGGCAGCCCAGCCTGCAGCCTTGGGCTCGAAGACTCGCCTGAATTCGATGAGTTGCTCAAGGTATTCAGCACTGGGCCTGGCCGATAGATGCCAGGCCAGCACATCGTCATCCAAGAGGCCCCAATGCTCTCGCGAGCGAACCCGTGTGCCGATGCCACGTCGCGCGTCGAGCAAACCCTTGCCCACGAGAATCTTGACAGCGTCTCGAATGACCGAGCGACTCACCTTGAAGCGCTCGGCAAGCGCGGCCTCGTCGGCAATCAGGCTGTCGATCTCGTGGCGGCCAGACACGATGCTCCGGCCCAGCTCGCGAGCGACCTGCGTACCGAGGCTGGGCGTCATGCCGGACCGCCGCTTGAAGTCGTAGAACTGCTGTTCGCTCATGGGCGGAGCTACATCATCGGTTCAGATACTCCAGTGCATACTTGTCCTGCACATCCGGCGCCGGGAAGTCTTCGTTGAGTGTCTTGTACATGCCGTAGCCCATCAGCAGCAGGATCACGGCAATGGGCAGTCCTGCCACTATCGATGCTGTTTGCAGTGCACTCAATCCACCGGCGAGCAGAAGTACACCGGCAACGATGCCGGACGTGAGTCCCCAGAACACGCGAAGCTTGATCGGCGGATGCTCGTCGCCCATCGACAGCATGGTGGAAATGACCAGCGTGCCTGAATCCGATGATGTCACGAACCAGGACACCAGCAACACCGTGATCAGGATGGTGATCGGGGTCACCAGGTAGTCGTATCCGAAGCCTGCCACCGTCGCAAAGATGCCGGCGGCATAGTCCGCATTCACGGCTTCCATAACGCCTGCGTCATAGAGCAGATCGACGCCGGTTGCGGCGCTTCCGAATATACCCATCCAGAGCATGACGACCGATGTCGGGACGAGCAGGACACAAAGGCAGAACTGCCGGATCGTCCGGCCCTTGGAAACACGGGCGATGAACAGACCGACAAAGGGACACCAGGCTATCCACCAGCCCCAGTAGAAGATGGTCCACCAGCTCTGCCACTCGCGCTCGGGCTCACTGTCGATCCAGAATCCCATCGGAATGGCATTCCACAGATAGTCGCCCATGCCGCTGATGGTCATGCCAAGAACAAAGGCCGTCGGCGCGAGAATCACGAACAGGAACAGCAAGCCGATGCTGGCCCAGACATTGACCTCGCTGAGTATTCTCACACCCTTGCCGACGCCGGATGCCGCAGAGGCCGTACCGAGCACGGTTATTCCGGCAATGAGAATAAGCTGATTCGACTGGGTATTCGCCATCCAGCCCAGGTTTTCCATACCAGCGGCAATCGGCGTGACGCCAAGACCGAGCGAGGTCGCCAGGCCGAAGATCGTGCCGAAGACGCCAACGAGATCGACAAGGTGCCCCCAGGGGCCATAGACCCTTTCCTTGAGTATGGGGTAGAGCGCCGAGCGCAAGGTAAGCGGAAGGCCCTTTCGATAAGAGAAGTAGGCAAGACTCAGACCGACCAGCACATAAAGCGCCCAGCCATGAAAGCCCCAGTGAAAACTGGTGATACGAATGGCTGTTTGAGCGGCTTCTATGCTGCCACCTTCAATCCCGTCCCGGACCATGAAGGGATTATCCTGAATGTGGAACATGGGCTCGGCTACACCCCAGTAGATCAGACCGGAGCCAAGGCCCGCACTGAACAGCATGCAGATCCAGGAGAATGTCGAGAAGTCCGGCTCATCGTCGTCTTTCCCGAGCTTGACGTGACCAAAGCGACTCAGCAGCAGCCAGAACACGAAAAACAAGGCAAAGTTGACAACGACCACGTAGAACCAGTCCATCGTGCCGATGATGAAATCCTTGCCGATGGAGAAGACTTCGCTGGAGCGTTCAACGTCGGAGATGGTATATCCGACGAAAACCAGAATCATGATCATGGATAACACGCCCATGACCGGATTCATTCCCTTGAAGAATCCCGATTGCGATACGAGCTTGTCGAACCGTTCAGGTGTGTCGCTGATTCCATCTACCATGTCATTCCCCCTGTTCGTCGCTGGCCGTACGTTGCCGAATTATCGAACGGTTCCTGATGCGCCTTGCTGAACCGACTGTGTCAGCCAGGTGTTGAACGCCTCTTCCAATACGCCATGGTTGTCCGACCACCATGCGGCATCGGACTGTATCGATTGCATTTCCTGGTAGGCAGGTCCATTCGGAATCTGCGCAAGCGTATCGCTCGATAGAAGCGCCAGCGACGACTTGCGCGTGGGACCGTTCGGCAGGTGGCTCGACATGTCTGCCAGGGCTTGCGAGCTACTCGCGAACTGGATGAAGGAGATGGCGGCTTCCTTGTTTCGACTGCCCTTGGGTATGCCGAACAGATCGAGCTCGACGACTCTTCCGTCCCACACTATCGAGAAGTCGGCGCCATCTTCTTCCGCGGCGACAGCGCCAGTCGTTGCCCATACCATGCTCATCGCGACTTCTTCGTTGTTGAGAAGCCGTACAGGCTCTCGGCCACTTTCCCAAAGTGCAAGGCCGGGCTTGATGACATCAAGCATTGCCAGTGCTCGCTCGATGCCCTCGGGTGTTTCCAGCGTGCTGTAGACATCCTCCCGCGCAACGCCATCGGCCATCAGCGCCCATTCCATGATCACCGTCGGATCATCGCGGATCGCCCTGGGACCCGGATATTTCTTGACATCGAAGAAGTCTGCAATCGATGTGGGGGGCTCCTTGCCCGCGACGCTGTTGTTGTAGGCGAATGCCGTTGCCCAGACGATGACGCCGACGCCACAAGCATTCAGCGCACCGTCGACGAAGTCTTCCTCGTAGGGCGTGCCATCTTGCCCATCGGGCAGGGCCACGCTCGAAATATCCTCGAGCAGCCCTTCGCTACAGGCCCGCAGTGAATCGGCCTGGGTCAGATCGACGACATCCCAGACGACATTGGCAGACTCCACTTGATCACGTAATTCATCAATCCCGCCGTTGTAGTGTTCAACGTTCAGGCGCGAGCCGGTTTCGTCCTCATAGGGCCGGACAAAGCCCAGCATCTGACTTCGCATGTAAGGACCGGTCCAGGTGGTGAAGGTCAGCTCGTCGCCCGAAGACGGCATCTCGTCCTGTGCCGTCACGGCGGTTGCCATCAACACTGGCCAGAGCAGGCTCAAGTGGACGGCCTGCCTCAGGCGATATACAACTCGTCTTCGCTTCATTGGATTTCCCTGCGTCATGGCGTTGATCCAGGATACGGACGTGAATCAGTGTCTGGCATGTCTCAGATACGGTGCATTTTCAGGTGTCGGAACAGGTGCTCGATGGACCATCGTACTCCGAGCTTTCGATCAGGTTCAGCCCGATGACCTTCCGCGTCTCGATCAAGGCCGTTTGCACTTGTCAGATTCCACCCCACATTACTCCGTCGAACATTCATCATCTCGCGCCGGAGCCGCCATTCATGGACCCCAGAAAGATACTCGAAGGCTTGCTCGAGCAGTCTCAGCAAGCGACCCGTGCTGGTATCCAGATCGCCGAGGAACGGAAGGTCATCCCGCCGGCCGGTGACGAACGCACCGCCATGCTGAAAGGCGCTGGCGCAGGAGCCTTGGGAGCGGGTGCCATCGCCCTCCTCTTCGGTAGCAAGGGCACGCGGAAATTTGCCAAGAAGGCCGCCAAGCTCGGTGGCACAGCCGCCCTGGGAGGGCTCGCGTACAAGGTGTACAGTGACTGGCAGGCTCAGCAGCAGCAAGCTCAACAAGCGAACCCACCGGCAAGCTCTGCGCCGCGGCAACTGAGCGCGGAAACGGCGTCACCGTCATCATTGAACCTCGGTCAGTTCGACATCGGCACACCGATCAACACACTGGAGCCTGCACCTGCAACCGAGCGCAGTGAAGCCTTGATGCAGGCCATGATCACCGCGGCACGTGCCGATGGTCACGTCGATGAGGAAGAGATGGACCTGATCAGCCGTCAGATCGACAATCTCGGCCTCGAGCAGGACGTCACCCGCTTCCTGCTCTCTGAAATGAGCAAGCCGGTCGATGTGGATCGCATCGCGGCACTGGCCGATACGCGCGAGACTGCCGCCGAACTCTATATTGCCTCGGCAATGGTCGCCGATGCAGACGATCCTGCAGGTCGGACCTACCTTGATTCACTGGCCCGCGCGCTGGAACTCGACCCCGCCGTGGTGCAGCAACTCGAAGCGCCGTTGCAGGTCTGATTCAAACCTGTACCAGACAGGGCCAAGCCATCCAGACCGGGCCGTCAATGGCGCACATCCGCAATTGATGATTTTGTCGAATGGTTTCCGGGAATCACCAAGGAGCAGGTACGAGAGGTCCTCGAGCATGTGGCGCGGAGCGCAGCGGCGTAGCTTTTGCGCGTCCTCTTCGATCAAGGAACGCCGGCGCCACTACGGCGATCTCTGACCGAGCACAATGTAGAAACGGCTCATGAACGCGGCTGGTCCACGCTTCGCAACGGCGAGTTACTTTCGTTGGCAGAGAACGAAGGCTTTGATGTCTTCGTGACGACAGACACCAATCTGAAATATCAGCAGAATCCGAGTTCGCGTCGTATCGCAATTATTGTGCTCTCTACGACCAGCTGGCCACGGATTCGTCGTCTCACGGATCATATTATAGAGGCGGTTGCACAGGAAGTGCGCAGACCCGGCTAGTACCGGGTCCGCGCACTTCGTCATGCCACTCGAAAGACTCAGGTCGCGAGCGGCTGGGGCTGCATGTCGGCCCTGTCGATGCCGGCAACCCGGTTTGGCGCCGTCATCGCGTCGCGGCGGAAGGGGTCGCCGAGTTCCTGGTTCAGGACTACCTCGATGAACGTCGTCACGTTGTCGTTCATCTGCTCGTCGACCGCCTTTTCGAGTGCCTCGGTCAGTTGCTCCATGCCGCGCACCTGCACACCCTTGAGACCACAGGCATCCGCAATCTTCGCGTACTCGACTCCTAGGTTCAGTTCGGTGCCGACAAAGTTGTCCTGATACCACAAGGTCGTGTTGCGCTTCTCGGCGCCCCACTGGTAGTTTCGAAAGATCACCATCGTGATGGCTGGCCAGTCGCCACGCCCACAGGCTGTCATCTCGTTCATCGAGATACCGAAGGCACCGTCACCCGCGAAGCCGACCACGGGCAGGTCCGGTCGGCCGACCTTGGCACCGAGAATGGCGGGAAAGCCGTATCCGCAAGGACCAAACAGACCCGGCGCCAGGTACTTACGTCCTTCTTCGAAGGTCGGATAGGCGTTGCCGATCGCGCAGTTGTTGCCGATGTCGCTCGAGATGATGGCTTGCTTGGGAAGCGCGTCCATGATGGATCGCCACGCCTCTCGCGGGCTCATTCGATCTGGCTCACGCGTGCGAGCACGTTCGTTCCAGTCGGTACCCGGATCGTCGTTCTCGTGATCCATGGCTGCAAGCTCTTGCGCCCAGCGGGCCTTGGTCTGTCGAATCTCGTCGACTCGAGCATCCCGACCGGCATCGCCGGCGTTACCGCCGAGTTGCGCCAGAAGCTGTTCGGCGACACGCTTGGCATCACCTTGTATCGCGACGTCGACCTTCTTGGTCAAGCCGATGCGATCGCTGTTGATGTCCACCTGGATCAACTTCGCCGCTTTCGGCCAGTAGTCGATTCCGTATCCCGGTAAGGTCGAGAACGGGTTCAGTCGCGTGCCAAGGGCAAGCACCACGTCAGCCTTGGAGATGAGCTCCATGGCCGCCTTCGAGCCGTTGTAGCCGAGTGGGCCGACGGCCAGCGGGTGCGAGCCCGGGAACGCGTCATTGTGCTGGTAGTTGCAGGCGACCGGCGAGTCGAGCTTCTCGGCCAATGCAGCCGATGCCCCGATACCACCCGAGAGGACGACGCCTGCACCATTGAGGATCACCGGGAAGCTGGCTTCTGACAATAACGCTGCCGCGGCGGCAATCGCCTGTTCGCCACCTGACGGGCGCTCGAGCCGAATGACCTGCGGCAATTCGATGTCGATGACTTTCGTCCAGTAGTCGCGCGGAATGTTGATCTGCGCCGGCCCGGAGCCACGCACCGCCTTCTCGATCACGCGATTGAGCACTTCAGCCATGCGCGATGGATCACGGACTTCTTCCTGATAGCAGACCATGTCCTCGAACAACTTCATTTGCTCGATTTCCTGGAAGCCGCCCTGTCCGATGGTGCGGTTTGCCGCCTGCGGCGTGACCAGCAACAGCGGTGTGTGGTTCCAGTAGGCGGTCTTCACCGGAGTGACGAAGTTCGTGATACCCGGCCCGTTCTGCGCGATGGCCATCGACAGCTTGCCGGTGGCGCGTGTGTAGCCATCGGCCATCATGCCGGCGTTGCATTCGTGTGCGCAGTCCCAGAACTTGATACCCGCCGATGGGAAAAGGTCCGAGATCGGCATCATCGCCGAGCCGATGATGCCGAATGCGTGCTCGATACCGTGAATCTGGAGTACCTTGACGAAGGCCTCTTCAGTGGTCATTTTCATCGCGCGATCCCTCCCGGGGAATTGTGGTTGACGTCCAGATACGACGTGTCGCAAGCAAGCTGCCCGTGAACCCGAGGGAGCGTTGGCGCTGCTGTCGTATGCTGCGGCGCAACATAATCGATCTTGCGGGATGCGATCACAACCAGCGGCGATACAGGGTTTGATCCAGCAGAGTTTGATTCAGCAGGGCTTGATTCAGCGAGGCTTGATCCAAAAGAGGTAGATCCAGCAGTCGTTGAAATTTCCGGAAGAGCGGTAACGGCTCCGTCGTTACTGGCCGAGATCCATGTGCCGGTTGACGTCCTTGTAGAGGAGGTAACGAAATCTCCCCGGTCCGCCGGCATAGCAAGCCTGCGGGCAGAACGCCCGAAGCCAGATGTAATCCCCCGCCTCGACCTCTACCCAGTCCTGATTCAGTCGATAGACGGCCTTGCCCTCGAGCATGTACAGCCCATGCTCCATGACGTGCGTTTCAGTGAAGGGAATGCTTGCGCCCGGCGCGAAACTCACGATATTCACGTGCATGTCATGACGAATATCGAGTGGGTCGACGAATCGGGCGGTCGTCCAGGCACCCTCCGTATCGGGCATCGCGACCACGTCGACAGCCGACTCATGGGTTACGAATGTTGCCGGCACCTCGATTCCCTCGACAACGTCATAACGCTTTCTCAGCCAGTGGAACCGGGCTGCATCAGCGCCTCTGTTGCGGAGTGACCAGCGCGTTCCCGGCGCAAGCCAGGCATAAGCACCCGTGACGAAAACCTGCGCCTCACCCTCGATGGTCAGTTCGAGCTCACCGTCAACGACGAAGAGCACGCCCTCGGCAGCCGGATTCGACTCCGGAAGCTCGCTTCCACCGTTGCTCGAGACCTCCATCAGATAATGGGAGAACGTCGTCGAGAAGCCGGACATAGGCCTTGCCAGCACCCACAGACGCGTGTTTTCCCAATGCGGTAGCAGGCTGGTGACGATATCGGTCTGTACGCCGCGCGGGATCACGGCGTAACTCTCCGTGGTCACCGCGCGCCCGCTGAGGAGTTCGTGCTGAGCGGGTAACCCGCCCTGCGGTACGTAATAGCCCGCAGTGTGCTCGGGTGTGCTCATCATCGATCTCCCCCTGAGTTATGTCGACCGCCTGTTACGTCTACCGCCCTTCGTCGTCCCGACCGTCCGACCCCGCGACCGTCGTGGCCGGTTGCGATAGGTTCATGTCGTGATCGTTCGCTTCCTCATCCACTTCATGCGGAATCACTAGATTCAGGATGATCGCGATAAGGGCAGACGGCAAGAGACCGGAGGTCATCAGCACTTTCAGAGTGTCCGGCAGATGCTGCAGTGCACCCGGCTGGAGCTGAAGCCCGAGTCCCACTGAAAGCGCTATCGCGAAGATCATCATGTTGCGACGGTTCCAGTTGACGTCGGAGAGCATGCTGACACCCGCTGAGGCGACCATGCCGAACATGATGATCACGCCGCCACCGAGCACGGCAATCGGCATGCTCGAGATGACCGCGCCGAATTTGGGTACCAGTCCACAGAGGATCAGGAACAGGCCGCCGATGGTGACCACATGACGGCTCATGACACCGGTCATGGAGATCAGGCCGACGTTCTGGCTGAATGAGGTGTTCGGAAGTGCGCCGAACACACCCGAGACCGCCGTGCCGAGACCATCGGCGAAGGTGCCGCCACTGATTTCCTTGTCGGTCGCTTCGCGCCCCGCACCACCCTTGGTGATTCCCGAGATATCGCCGACCGTCTCGATGGCCGAGATACCTGCCATCAGACACATGCCGATGATGGCAGCGGCGTTGAATTCGATACCGAAATGCAAGGGATCGGGTGGCGAAAACCAGGCCGCAAGACCCACGTTGTCAAAGCTCACCATGCCGAACAGGAACGCGACGGCATAACCGACCAGCAAGCCGATAAGCACAGCTGAAACCGACAACATGCCGCGGGCAAAGAACTTCAGCCCGAGCGTCGTCACGATGACGACGAGCGCAAGACCCCAATGCTTGATCGTGCCGTACTCCGGCGTGCCGATCAGTGGTACACCACCGGCCGCGTACTGAATGCCGACACCGACCAGGGCCAGTCCGATCATCAATACGATCAGCCCGGTAACGAGCGGCGGTAACCAGTGACGGATGCGGCCGATGACCGTTCCGAGAAAGAACTGGAAAATACCGCCGATGATGATGCCGCCCATCAGGGCAGCCATTCCAAACTGGATCGCGATCGGAATCATGATCGGAATGAAAGCAAAGCTCGTCCCCTGCACGATCGGCAGCCTGGCGCCGACCGGGCCGAGCGAGATGGTCTGGATCAGCGTCGCCAGGCCTGCAAAGACCATCGACATCTGGATCATGTAGATCATGTCGGAGATATCGGCCGAACCGAAGCCGAAGCCGGCTGCGCCTGCGACGATGATTGCCGGTGTGACGTTACTGACGAACATCGCCAGAACGTGTTGTATGCCGAGCGGCGTTCCCTTGATGATGCCGGGGAAGAAGTTCGGATCACGCATCTGGGCGGGCGTCATTCCCGCTTCACTTCTAGCCATGGGCCGGTCCTTGGTTGTCGACGTGTCGGTCGGGTTGCTGGAATTGCTGAGCTGGTGGAGCTGGTGGAGCTGGTGGAGCTGGTCAATACAGGATTGTCTGTCAGGAAAGACCCGAGCAATGGCTACAGGCGCACAGGTCTGATGATCGGTTCGCACAATACGCCGTTCAGCGCGATAGCGAACACCTTGATCAGCTCACGACGAACGCCTCGAGTCGCAGTTGCGCTATGCGGTCGATCTCGACAAGCGCGGTGCAGAGCTCCGTCGCCGGGTCGTTCGCAAGTCGCTGCTCGAAAGCGGTGAGAATGGTTAGCCGGTCCGCACCGCGCACAGCCATCACGAAAGGAAAGCCGAAACGCTCGTGATAGGCGGTGTTTGCGGCCTTGAAACGCGCGAGTTCGTCGGCGCTGCAGCGATCGAGTCCCGCGCTGGCCTGCTCGCTGGTCGACTCGTCAGTGAGGTTTCCGTCAAGCGCTGCCTGCCCGACAAGATCCGGGTGCGCACGAACCAGAGCAAGCTTTTCGTCCTCGCTGGCAGCGGCCAGTGTCTCGGCGAACGCCCGGGCAAGCGCACGTGCCTCGTCGACCGAGCGAATTTCGCCCGCGGCATCACGCCCCGCACTCATCAGGAACGTCGGCAGAGCCTCTCTCTCCAGCGTCCGCTCGGCAACCCAGGGAGAGTGCTCGTAGATGCCGGCAAACTGTTCGACAAACCGGCTTCGGTCCAGATTGCTCATGCCTTCTCCGCTCCTTTCACGTGCGCGAATGCCGCGTACAGATCACCGGGAATGCGCTCATCCACCAGATCGAGCTTGTCTTCGATATGCTGAAGGTGTCGATCCATGATCGCCCGGGCTTCCTTCACGTCGCCACGCTTCATCACCTCGACGATGTCGAAATGTTCCTGATGTGAGCAAAGCGTGTGGTGTGGCGTCTGATACATCGAGATGATCAACGACGTCTGCGGCACCAACTCCTTTAGATAGCCCATCAGAGTGGCGTTCCCGGACAAGGCGGCGAGCCGGATATGGAAGTCTCCGGAGAGGCGCAATCCCGCTCCTGCATGCTGCCGTCTCACTTCGTCGCGTTCATCCTCGACGCAGCGCTCGAGTACTTTCAGTGATTCGGCCGTCGCCGCCTGCGTCGCTTCGGCGATCACTGCACCTTCGATGAGCCTGCGCACGGACAGGATTTCGCGCGCCTTGTCGGGATCCGGACGAATCACTGTAGCTCCGCGGTTAGGCTGAATATCCACGATGCGATCATGGGAGAGACGCAACAGCGCGCGCCTGACGACGGTACGACTGACCGCGAAGATGTCAGACAACTCGTCCTCCTTGAGCTTCACGCCGGGATTCAGCCTTCGGTCGAGGATGGCGTCGAGCACTTCGTTGTACAGCCGCTGATCCTGCGTTACGGGCACATCGACGATCCGCAGCGGTGTCAACAGTCCCCGCGCTTCACCCGCTTGTGCCTTGCTTGCTGACTTGGCCACTGTGGAAATCTGGAACCTCCCGTGTGAACAATAATTGTACACGATGTTGCCGCCAAACAGGGAAGACGGCGCATGCAGAACGTCACAGGGAGACGTCACACGAAATGAACTTACGCCCCAGCTGCTGGCACTTCCGCTTTGCGTCAGCGAGCACTTCTCAGCACAAAGAGGTTGCCGGCGAGCGCAAACGACACACCCAGAGCAGCCAGTGGCGTCCAGGCATAATCTTCCAGCACGGTAGATAGCAGCAAGGCGAACACAGGGAACATCACCGTTGCATAGGCTGCCCGCCCGGCACCGATACGGCGAATGAGATTGAGATAGGCCCAGAAGGCCAGCACGGTCGAGACAAGCGTCAGGAACAAGAGCGATACGGTGTACCCCGGCGCCGTATCGTAGACAAACGGCAGGCCCGCCACGCCAGCGACGACAGCACTCCACAAGGCGCCGTAGCTCATGCCCCAGGCCGACGCTGACATGACCGGAACGGCAAGGCCCTTCATGGCCTGGCTTATCTGGTTACCGATACAGAACGAGAGCGTTCCACAGACACAGAGCAGAAGACCAAGCCACCCTGCGCTACCCCCCTTGAGCGTTGGCCAGTAAAGCAGCACGATGCCGAGCACGCCAAGCGACGCGCCGAACCAGCGCCGCGGACCCGCGAAATCACCGCGCAATGCGCCGATTCCCAGATTGACGATCGAGGCGAGCGAGAACACGACCGCCAGCAGGCCGGACACGAGCATCGTGGATGCGTAGTAGAAGAAGATGAAGTTTGTCGAGAACAGGAACACACCCAGTAGCGCGAATGCGCCATGAACACGCAGATTGAACCTGAGTCTGCCGCCCGACAGCGTGACGAGCATGAACATCAGCAAGGCAGCAAGGGCAAAACGCCAGCAGATCGATACCGGCGGGGCGACCGTGTAACTCGAGTTGAATTTCAGCGCATACCACGATGCCGACCAGGAAAACACCGTGGTGGCGTAGAGCAGGAGATCACGTCGTGTGAACGGCGCCTCTTCGATAGTGGAGTCATGAACGTCTATGTCATTCGTTGCCTGAAAGCCCGTGCAGGAGTCTGCAATGGAACTGGATGAAAGTTGTCCTGCCGGACGGGAGCGCCATCCCGTACTCATGGGAAGACAACTCGTTTGTGAACATTTCCTGGTAATTAATTGTTCACGATTTACAGCAAATATGTGAAACAATATGGCGCGTGAGTACAACGACTATCTTGGATCATTCCAGCAGATTCGGCCAGTAGATCTTCCGACCAGGAGCATTTCGATGGAACACCTGTCCACCCCTGTACTGGATACCGACGAACCCTGTGGTGGGCACTATCATGTGCCCTTGCTCGTGTCGCCTTACGCCTGTTCCACCTACCGCGGGAGCTGATCGCATGGAAGCCTACATCGTCGAATGGCTCAGCTTGTTCGGCCGGTGGATTCACCTGATAACCGGTATCGCCTGGATAGGCGCCTCGTTCTACTTCGTCTGGCTCGACAACAACCTCGAGGCACCTGCGGATGCGAGCGATCGGGAACGCGGCGTCGGTGGCGAACTCTGGGCCGTGCACGGTGGTGGATTCTACAACGCTCAAAAATATGCCAATGGCGTCCCCACGATGCCGGGCAACCTGCACTGGTTCAAGTGGGAGGCCTACACGACGCTGATTACCGGCGCCTTCCTGCTGGCGCTTATCTACTGGTATCAGGCCGAGATCTACTTGATCGATCCGAGCGTCATGGCGCTGTCGAAACCCGTTGCTATCGGACTCGGTGTGCTTGTCCTGGTCGGCGGATGGCTGGGTTACGACGCTCTTTGTCGCTCCCGATTCGGGCAGAACGAGAATCGCATGGCGATCATCCTCGTCGTTGCCCTGACCATTGTCGCGTGGGCTCTGTGTGCCGTCTTCAGCGGCCGCGGTGCCTACATGCACTTCGGCGCAATGCTCGGCACCATCATGGTGGCCAATGTGTACTTCGTCATCATGCCGGGGCAACGCGCCATGGTCGCGGCCACCGAGAAGGGCGAGCAGCCCGACCCTGCCCACGGGCTTCGTGCCAAGCAGCGTTCGGTACACAACACCTACTTCACGCTTCCGGTGCTGTTCGTCATGATCAGCAACCACTACGCAATGACCTGGGGCCATGAGTACAACTGGCTGATCCTGATGGCGATGTCGGTTGCAGGCGCGCTGATTCGCGTGCATTTTGTCCAGGCTCACTTCGGCAAACCCAGCCCGGTTCCGGCAGGCGTCGCCGCTGTGCTCCTTGCCGGGGTCGTGTTCGCGATCGCACCTCGCCCGACGGCATCGGCCGATCCGGCCAGCGCGGCGGCCGGCGGCGGTAACGACACGCAAGTCTCTTTGACGGAAGCCCATGCCATCGTCGTCGAGCGATGCGCAAGCTGTCACGCCGATGCGCCGGCGCATCCCGGTTTCTCGGCACCACCCAAGGGCATCGTATTCGAGACCGAGGCACAGACACTTGTCCAGGCTGCCGCCATTCACCAACAGACAGTCGTCACCAAGGCCATGCCGCTCGGCAATCTCACGGGTATCACGGACGATGAACGGGCGACCCTTGATCGCTGGTTCCGTGCGGGCCCCGTGGCCGGCGTGGAGTGATGATGGCGGATGTCATCATCGAACGTCTGACGGCAGAAGCTTTCAGTCCCTACGGCGAGGTCATCGAGATTGCCGGCCCGCCGAACGTGACGATAAACCGCGGAAAGTGCGGACGCCATCATGATCTTGCTGCCATCGATATCGTCGATGGTACGGCAGGCATCAGCCTGTTCGATGGCACCCCCTATTCGTTACCGCTTACCCTGGACCTTGTCGAACGGCACCCCCTCGGCAGTCAGGCGTTCCTGCCGATGTCGGACACGCCCTTTCTCGTCATCGTGGCAGATGATGATGAAGGATTACCGGTACGTCCCCGCGCGTGGCTGACCAACGGACAGCAAGGTGTAAACTACAATCGTGGCACCTGGCACGGTGTGTTGACACCGCTTGCGACACCTGCGCGTTTCACGGTCATCGACCGGATCGGCGAAGGTAGCAATCTCGAGGAAGCAGTACTCTTTCCGGCCTTTCGCATCGTTGACGCAAATGGACTTGTTAGAGACTCCTCAGCATGAATGACCGCTACCCGCGAGATCTTGTCGGCTATGGCCAGCACACGCCTGCTCCCGATTGGCCGGAAGACGCAGCGCTCGCCCTGCAGATCGTGCTCAACGTCGAGGAAGGTGGCGAGAACAATATCCTCCATGGTGATGCCGCATCCGAAGCGTTTCTCTCGGAGATCATCGGTGCAGCACCCTGGCCGGGCCAGCGGCACATGAACATGGAATCGATCTATGAATACGGTTCGCGTGCCGGCTTCTGGCGACTGCATCGACTGTTTACCGAGCGAGAAATACCGATCACGGTCTTCGGCGTTGCCACGGCCCTCGCCCGGGTACCGGACGCCGTCGCCGCCATGCGTGAGGCAAACTGGGAAATCGCGACCCACGGTCTCAAGTGGATCGACTATCGAGACTTCTCGATAGAGGATGAGCGGGCCCATCTCGGCGAGGCCATTGCGCTGCACGAATCTCTCACCGGCAGCCTGCCCGCGGGCGCCTACATCGGTCGGACGTCGACCCACAGCCAGGACCTAGTCGCCGAACGGGCGCACCTGGAGTACTCGGCGGACAGCTATGCAGACGATCTACCCTACTGGCGCAATTCTCCTTCCGGACCGCAACTGATGGTGCCGTACACCCTGGATGCAAACGACATGCGTTTCTCCAATGGACAGGGCTTTGCTAATGGCCATCAGTTCGAGCAACACCTCACCGACTCCTTCGACATGCTGTACGCCGAAGGCGTCGCCGGTGCGCCAAGGATGATGTCGATCGGGCTGCACTCACGCCTCGTCGGTCGACCGGGCCGGGCCGCTGCGCTTGTTCGCTTCCTCGACCATGTGGCCTCGCATGAGCGCGTCTGGGTGGCGCGTCGGATAGATATTGCGCGGCACTGGCGGGAGACGCATCCTCTTTCCTGAGCGCGCGCGACCGTCAGCCAGAGGCAAGCTGTCAGGGCTACAGCTCGTACTATCGGACTTCATGGAGCCGAATGCACAGTGATCTCGACTCGTGAGTGCCCGGAATCATGACCTGTAAGTACAGTCACGTTGGTTTGTTGTTTTCCACGGACACCTCGTCCATGCTCGCACCGCCGATGTGGTGACGATGGCACCCCGCTGAACCTACACTGATTAATCAGGGATCGAGTCGATCGTGCTTGCGTTACCATGACCCAGCGTACCTGTCAGACCGGTGTGCCTGGTAGCTTCGCCTGATGTCCGGCATCTACGGGGCGATTGCGCTCGAATCTGCGGCGGCGGAGGAACGTTGGCGCGTCGCGTTGACGCGGATGAACGACACTTTGCAATCGCTGGATTCAGCGCTCGAGGTCGGGCAGCGTTCGGATGCCTGGCCGCGCGGAATGGCAGTAGTCACGCCCTCAAGAAGCCCTTTGGTGAGCAGATTCGTCGAAAACGAATCTGGCGAAGCACTGCTCTACCTCGGTGACGGTCGTTGCAACGAAGCGCTCCTCCGCAAGGTGCTCGCGACGAGGGACTACGCTGCATTGGAAGGCTTCTTCGTAGCCGTCCGACTCGAAGGAACTGCGCCAGGCAAGGTCAGGCGGTGTACGCTGGTGCGCGATCGCTCCGGTAGTTTCTCCGTCGTGTACCAGGTCGTCGACGGTGTACTGCACTTCGCGCCGCGGATTTCTGCCCTGCAGCTGCAATCCGCGTCAACCGACGATCTTGACCCGGTAGGGCTCGGGTTTCTCCTCTCGAGCGGGTTCATGCCCGGCTCAGCGACACAGTTGAAATCGATCGCATGCGTCGAACCCGGCACCGCGGTAGATATTGAAGCGAATGGCACCTGCTCGGTTCACCGATACTGGCGTTACCCCGCCAGCTTGAAAGGCACCGTACCGGATACTGGCGCACTGCTTGATCAGGCGGTCTCGTTGTTCGAGTCGGCGATAGCGGCCAACTATGACGACAAGCGCCAGACCGTGGTATTTCTGAGTGGGGGTGTGGACTCGCGGGCGATCCTCAGCGCCTGCGTCGCCCACGCCGGAGACGCCACACAGGTTCATACTGTGTCGTGGGGCGAACAGGGCAGCGAGTCGATCAGCGGCACCGACACCTTTGTCGCCAGAGCAATCGCGCAGAAGCTCGGTACACGGCACCGCTTCCTCGAAAAGCACTCTCTCGATTACGGGAATGAGTTCAAGACAGCGTGTCGCCTGAGCGACTGGGCAAGCGAAACTGCGGCCATGCAGCCGGTCGAGTGGCAGCTGATGGCATCGCTCGCCAATGACGGATTCACCGCGTGCCTGCGCGGTGACCAGGTATTCTCGGGTTCACGGGCGGTTCAGGGCGCTTCCGATGCGAAGTCCATGGCGAGACTGTGTCGTCTCAGCCGACAGAAGCTCGCAGGCACATTGCTGCGTCCGAAAATCTATCGCCACTGGAGCGAGTCGACCGACGCCTTTCTGAAGTCGATGGAGACGCCCGCGGGTTACTCCTCCAACGACCTGCGCGATCTGTACCGATTCGAGCACCAGGTGCCGAACGAACAACAGAGTGCGGCACTGTACAAGTCCGTCTATCTCGACCATCGCAATCCGATACTCGACGACAGCTTTCTCGAGGTACTACTCTTGACGCGCGAAGAAGATCGCGCCAACAAGAATTTGTTCTGCCAGATCACTGCGCGACTGGCTGCCGATCTTGCAGATATCCCTTTCGCCGAACAGCACTCCGATCCGGACTCCAGACAGTTCTTCATCGAGGGTGGGGTCGCCCACGGATATTTGCTCGAGGCGCTCGACGACACGTCGAGCCCGGTTTACGATCTTTTCGATCGTGACGCTTTGGTCCGACTGGTCTCGACTAACAGTTCGGTCGTTCCGGTCCTGACTGGCGCGCGCAGTCGGTGGAAGGCGGCCCGGGCCGTTGCATTGAAAGCGATAACCCGCGTGAGCCCGCGCATGGCAGGCACCCTGAGCCATCATGCGCGTGCCTCATCCCTGCCGTGGGACAAGGCGATCCGGCGCTTCCTGGTCATCAAGCACTTCGTCGACAGCCATGCTGGGCTCTGAGTCATGGATCTGAGTCATGCAGTCCCCGACCCGCCGTAACGGTACTACCGATGCAGAATCACGAAATGCTTGGTCGCCGTCTCGGTTATCTCCCAGTACCCCTCGAAGCCATCGGGAATGAGGAAGGCGTCGCCCGGTCCGAACTCCAGCCGATCCCCTGACAACGAGATCAACGCGCCTCGCCCGCTCAGGATCGAACAGAACTCGTCACGATCGGCGAAGGCTCGCCAACGACCTGGCGTGCTTGTCCAGGTTCCGGCCTGCAATGCGCCTGCAGCATTCGTATAGCGCATCTGGCTGGTGTGGTGTGGATCTCCGTCGGTCACCCTGTCGGGCAGATCGGCCAATCGACGGTGTTCGGGTGCATCCATGTCGGCGACAAACGGAATAACCCGGATGGCGTCCGCCCGGCCTGTGCCGTTCGAAGACTCCGTTTCGTCGGCGCTCGTCCCGTTAGACTCGCTCGCGCTCATTGCCCTGCTCCGCCACTGGGCCCTGCTCCGCCGCTAACGACGGGCACCTCATCCTGAACGCGGCCCTTCTGACCGAGCTTCTCGTCATTGAACGCATACCAGTAGTACATCGCCCGCTGGCCGAGGCGGCGAAACGGCGTGAGGATGCCGTGACTCGGCAACGGTGAGGTGAATATCGGCAGGTCGAAGGCCGCGGACTCTTCCCCTGCAACGAGCTGCGCCATGCGGCGCCCGGCCTGAGCCGAATACATGACACCATTCCCACCATAGCCCATGGCGTAGAAGACACTCTGCCCGGGATCGGGGCAGAAGATGCGCGGCATCATGTCGTGACTGACGTCGACCCAACCCCACCATGAATAATCCAGGTCGATCCCCTCGAGCGCGGGAAACTTGCGCGCAAGCCCGGCACGCAGCAGGACAAGGTGCTTGGGGTTCTCGGCATCGTCGCCGGTGACGGCACTGCGACTGCCGATCTGCACGCAGCCGTCAGGAAGCATTCGATAGTAATGGCGGAGCACACGGGTATCGGTCAGCGGCGACAACGTGCCGAAGCCGCAGGCCTCCTTCTCATCGTCATCCAGAGGGCGTGTGACGATCGAATTCGACAGGATCGGCATGAGCCGGTGCCGGGTCACGTGATTGAGACCGGGTGGCGTGTAGCCCGCGGTGGCAAGCGCCACCGACTTGGCTCGAACCACACCGCCAGGCGTGATCAGATGGTGTATGCCATTGACCCGCTCCCAGCCGAGTACCGGGCTTCCGGTGTGAACCTTCGCACCCAGCTTGCGCGCCAGACGCAGGTAGCCGAAGGCGAGCTTCGCCGCATGTATGCAGGTGCCATCGGGCTCCCACATGGCGCCGCAGGCTTCCTGATCACGCACGTATTTCTCATGCACCTCGCCACGCGAGAGAATGCGCGAACCGTAGCCGAAGGTCTCGTTCAGCAACGCGCTCTCCTTCTCAAGCCTTGGCATGGCACCGGGCTTGTGCGCGAGGTAGAGATGACCGCCTTCCTGGGGCTCACAGTCGATCTCGTCGCGCCCGATCAACTCGCGAAAGACTTCGAACGCCTCGGTCACTTCATCGTGCATGCGGCGCGCGACATCCACGCCCCAACGGGCAATCCACTCCGATCGCTTCAAGCGCCCCGAGGAAATCTGTGCCTGGCCGCCGTTACGCGTCGAGCAGCCCCAGGCGACGGTATTGGCCTCGAGGACGACAGCTTCGATACCATGGTTCTGCGCGAGGTGGATTGCACAGGACAGACCGGTATAGCCTGACCCTATGATCGCGACATCGGTGTCGAAGTCCTCGGACACCGGCCCGTCGTCCGCGGGGGGTGTGCCTGCCGTACCGATCCAGTAGGTCGGTGCGTAGTCACGGTTGTGTCCCGGGCCCTTGTCGACAACTGGGTCGTAATGGGGGTCATAGCTCGACTTCGGCCAATGCTTGGGCCGGCGCACCTTGGGCGTCACCGCATCGGCGGCAGGAACGCCTTCTTTCTCGGCCGCGACGGCCTCTTCTGTTTCGCTCATCGTCAGTTACACCGTCAAGCTGTGCGCTGCTTGCGCAACGCCTGCTTGACGACTATCTGACCGTCGCGCAGCGTGAACAGGTCGGCCCCTTCTGCCTCGATTCTCTTGCCGTCCGCACCGGTACCGGAGAATATCCACTCGGAAACAGCCCGATCACCGTGCACGAAGTGATCGAGATGATCCCAATGGGCATCGGGCATTGCAGCCCAGACCCCCGAAAACGCCTTGGCAATGGCGTCCGCACCCTCGATCTTCGCGCCGAACACTTCTGGCCCGGCGACGGTGTAGAACACGCAGTCATCGGCAAAGTGACGCATTACCGCGTCGACATCATGACGATTGAAGGCATCGAAGGTTGCCGCGAGATCTTCGGGCGTCAGCGTTTTACTCATGGTGTTCGGGTCTCGACAGTGATCCAGCTCGCCGGAACAGCCCGGCGCGAGCAGAACGAGACCTTAATATGAACACGTTCACGTCATCACGGCCAGCGACGATACTGTCGTTGATCCAGCGGGTGGAACGTCAATGGGCTAGTGGCGCACCACTGCGCTCACCCGCCCATGAGCAGAGGCCGGCTCGACTTCTCGAACAGGTGTCGGGTCGTGCTGCCGAACAGCGACTCGCGAAGCCTGCTGTGTACCCGGCAGCCGCTGACCAGCAGATCAGCATCGATGTCCCTGGCGAGCGCCAGAATCTCTTCGCCGATCGCGAAGGCGGAAACCGTACTCTGTGAGAGCTCGACGGCAACATCATGACGAGCAAGCGTGGCGGCAAGATCGTCCGCCATCTCGAGAATGTCCCGTAGCCGATCACCGAGCACGGCTACCGGCAGCCCGCTCTGCTGCGTCATACCCGCAGGTACGACATGAACACCCACGATCTGCGCACCGTGCGTCGCTGCACATGATCTGGATCGAGAAACCATGGCAACGAACGGTTGAAACGAACGCTCACTCGAATACGATGAGCCATGACAACTATCATGATTCAGGGAACGGGCTCGGACGTCGGCAAGTCCACCTTCGTGGCAGGGCTTTGCAGGCTTGCCCGACGTCGCGGTATCGACGTTGCGCCATTCAAGCCGCAGAACATGTCTAACAACGCTGCCGTCACGGCCGATGGCGGCGAGATCGGTCGGGCGCAGGCATTACAGGCGCTTGCTGCAGGCGTTCCGCTTTCCGTCGACATGAACCCTGTACTGCTCAAGCCGCAGAGTGATCGAAGCGCACAGGTGATCGTTCAGGGACGGGTCGCCGCGACCCTCGAAGCCGCACATTACTTTTCCGATCGCGGCGCACTCCTCGAACCTGTCCTGCAAAGTTACACGAGGCTGGCGAGGCATCATGACTTGATCATCGTCGAGGGCGCAGGCAGCCCGGCGGAAGTCAATCTGCGCTCGGGCGACATCGCGAACATGGGCTTTGCGCGCGCGGCCGACGTACCCGTCTGCCTGCTCGGCGATATCGATCGTGGTGGTGTCATTGCCGCCATCGTGGGAACTCGACAGGTCATTGATGTCGACGACGCCGCCTTGATCACAAGCTTCGTCATCAACAAGTTTCGTGGTGATCCGCGACTATTCGATGACGGCGTGACCTGTATCGAGCGTGCAACCGGCTGGCCGTGTCTCGGAGTCGTGCCCTGGCTACCCGCAGCGGGCCGACTGCCGGCCGAGGACGCCGCGACGTGGCTTTCGAGCGAGAATGCAGCCACCGCTGTTGCTGGCTCGCCAGCTGCCACGGTGCATGAAGAAGGCGTGCCACTGCGCATCGTCGCGCCGCTACTGTCGCGAATCGCGAACATCGATGACGCCGACCCGCTGCGGCTGGAACCGGGGGTCGATTTTCGCTTCATACCGCCAGGGCAAGCGCTGCCGCGAGACGCGGACGTCGTCATCCTGTTCGGTACCAAGTCGACCCGTGGTGATCTTGACTTCATCGAATCACAAGGGTGGCACCACGATATTCACGCGCACAGACGTGCCGGTGGCGCAGTCCTCGGACTCTGCGGTGGCTACCAGCTGCTTGGCGAGACGATCGACGACCCTCAGGGCATTGACGGCCCTGCCGGCCAATGCCGTGGGCTGGGTCTCCTTGAAGTACAGACGTCCATGGAGAGACAGAAGGTCGTCAGCCCTTGCAACGGGCACTGCGCTGTTTCCGGCACGGTCACCGCTGGTTACGAGATTCACGTTGGCAGCACCGTCGGTGCTGACTGCGCGCGACCCATGCTGCATCTCGAAGGCCGCTCCGAAGGCGCACGCAGTGTCGACGGACGGGTCGAGGGCAGTTACGTCCACGGTCTCTTCGCGAGTGACGAATTTCGCCGGGCGTGGCTGGAACGACACCGCGAAGGTGTAGCGGGGCCGAGCCTGCAAAACTATCGAGCCACTGTGGAGGCCGCTATCGATGCAGTCGCCGACGGGCTGGAAGCTTCTCTCGATGTCGAGCGGCTGCTCGGCCTTGCTCGAGGCCCGCGCTGAGCTGATTCGAGGCCGGCATGCTGGCAGAGCATTGGCAGTTGATTTCCTACGCTCGGGATTGAACGCCGAACGCCCTACCCGGCGAATTCATTGCAGCTGTTGCGTGTCTGTCGGTATGTCGACATCCAGCAGCACACCCGCGTCGTCGACAAGGACCTCGAGCACACAGTCGGGCCATCGTTCGGCGATGACGCGCGCACCGACATCGCCTTGCAACGTGAGTACTTCATCGAACAAGGCCTGTCGGATCAAGACCGGATTACCGCGCCGTCCAGCATGCACGGGAACGACGAACAGCGCATCGGGTGCAGCTGCGGCCGCCTGCATGAGCGCGCTGATCGTGTCCGGGGAGATCACCGGCATGTCGGCCAGACAGACGAGTACAGCGTCGCGGTCGAGCAAGGCTGCAATGCCGCAGGAGAGTGAACCTGCCATGCCACTTTCGAACCCGGCGTGATGCAACCACGAGACTGGCGGGCGCCGCTTGCGAAGCCCCGCCTCGACCCGCTCGTTATCGCAGCCGGTGACCACCAGCGTCGTGCTGCACTCGGATCGGGCGAGTGCATCCAGCACATGATCGAGCAAGGACTTTTCGCGCCAGGTGCTCAGCAACTTGTTCTCGACGCCAAAACGTATCGAACGGCCAGCAGCGAGTACCAGAGCCGTGGCTTGTAGACCGGGCTTGTGATCACCTGGCGGCGCTTCCGGCGCCGCTTCGTCTTCGTCGACGTCGGACGCTTCGCGCCGGCTGATCGTGACAGTCTGACAGTGTGCGTCTTGCAGCCGGGCAATGATCGACGAATCGATCAGCGTTCCTTCCGCCAATCGTCCCGTGGGCAGACGAATACCGTGCGCCAACCGCGCACCGTGCGCGTCAGCGCACTCACCGAAGTACATGCGCTCTGCCGGATGGCGACGGATCAGACAGCGGGTTCGACGAAATCGAGCTCCATGAACGACGCAACCTCTGGCAGCCAGATATCGTCAACGAACTTTCGATGGTCGGGATGCGCATTATAGGCATCGTAGGCCTGCTGCGTCATGAAGTACATGGACAGGCCATGGTCGTAATCACTCTTCGAACTGACCTGACGCAGTACGCGAAATTCGAGCACCCCGGGAAGCCGACCAAGCTCGGCGGCCTGGTCGAGAAATTCGGCTTCCTCTGATGAACCTCGCGGGTGATTGAGGCGAAAGACGACGGTGTGCTGAATCATGGCGAGATGTCCCGGTTTGAAGAAGCAGTGAGTCTGTCAGGTGGCCCCGGAAGTCTACCTCCCGGGGCCCCACAGACATTGACTGACCCAACGAGTCTGTCCGCTTGACTGGCAAGGCGTCTTCTCGAAGGTGTGCTTGCGCGGTTCTCTGCCTGCAGCAGACATTGACATGAATCAAGCGAGCAATGATCCAGACGAACAGCGATGGAAACACAGGCGATGACAGCTGCCGCACCCGGATTTGACCCGAAGGTGCTCAAGGAGATCTGTGCCACCTGCAGCCTGCGCGAGCTCAGCCATGACCTTCCTCGCCCTGCGTCGAGCGCCTGCCGGTTGACCGGCGAGAGCTCGATTGTGCAGCGATCACGCAAGGCTGCACTTGACGCATATCAAGCAAATCGCCCTTGCGTTTGCGTTCGAGTGCAATCAGCAGGCGACGCGCCACGTTATCCGGGAGTGCACTTGTTTCTCTTTGCTGCTGATTTCCGGCGTACCCGATTCTCTTGTGCGCCTGATTTCATGTGCGCCTGATTTTGTGCGCCTGATTTTCTGTGCCCCTTATCCCTGACACAAGAACGACACCGCATGAAGAGACGGAAAACGAAAGCAGAGCCCGCTAGCCCGCTACAGCGCTTCAGTCGCCTCTCGCCGCAGGGCAAGCGGCGGCTACTGCTGCGCTCGGCCGCCGTGCTCGGCGTCGCTGGCGTGAGCGCAGGCAGCCTCGCGCGCTACGACAGTCGAAAGCGGGTGTTGCACGATCTGACGATCATCGGCGACGGCGCGCCGGCCGTGGTGCAGATTCATGATCCCGGATGCCAGACCTGCCGTCGCCTGAAATCGCGGACGCTTGTAGCCCTCGAGGATCTACCACACGTTCGTTTTCGTCTGGCCGATATACTTACCGGGGAGGGCAAAGCCTTGCAGGACAGGTTCAGTGCACAGACGATCACCTTGTTGCTGTTCGAGCCAGGCGGGAAGCTCGTCGACCGGATCGTCGGCTTGCAGGACATCGACATGCTGCGGCACCGGTTCGGGCAGGCCTTCGCTCCAGCCGTCTGAGTCTCTCGTATGGTCCAATGCTCGACCCATCAGGCTGGCGGCCGTCGCGCATTTCATGCATATCGATTCAGAACGGCATTACTGGCATCTTGATGACAGACATCGCCATTGGGCCATAGCGCTCGTCACCGGTCTGCTGTGCCTTGCCGTCGGGCTCGAAGGTCATGCCCATGGCGTCGATGACAACACGCGAGCCTTTCTCGAAGGAAGTACCGGCGTGCACGTCGGGCCGTTTCTTTACATCGGTGCCAGGCACATGCTCACCGGCTACGATCACCTGCTGTTTCTGGTCGGCGTGCTGTTCTTTCTCTACCGCGCCCGCGACGTCTTTCTCTACGTCACCCTGTTTACCGTCGGCCACAGTCTCACTCTGTTGTTCGGGGTGCTTGCGAACATTGGCGCAAATGCCTGGTTGATAGACGCCATCATCGGTCTGTCGGTCGTCTACAAGGGATTCGACAACCTCGGTGGCTTTCAGCGCCTGTTCGGGCGGCAGCCCGATACCCGCCTTGCCGTCTTGATCTTCGGTCTGTTTCACGGCTTCGGGCTGGCCACGCGACTGCAGGCATTCGGGCTTCCGGAGGAAGGCTTGCTGAGCAATCTCATCGCCTTCAACGTCGGTGTCGAGCTCGGCCAGCTGGCAGCCTTGATCATCATTCTTCTGGCGCTGAACGTGCTTCGCTTGCTACCGTCCTTTCAGCGGATTGCCGTTGTCACCAATACACTGTTGATGAGTGCCGGCATGATGCTTGTGGGTTACCAGCTTACCGGTTACTTCAGCTATGCATGAGCCGGCATGCAGAGAATTCAAGCACATGAATGCAGGCCGTCAGGACAATCACACGGTCGGTATCGGCACCTTGATGAAGGCTACGCTGATGGCTGCCGTCATCGCTGCCGCGACTTTGCTCGTCTTCATCCTGCCGGCTGAATTCAACGTCGATCCGACGGGACTGGGGAAGAAGCTCGGTCTCACCGTGCTCGCCGAGGGCAAGACGAACGTCCCGGCAGACGCTCTCACCGAGACAACGAATACCGCAATCCCGGAACCCGTTTTGATATCCGATGTGCCAGATCCGATCGACGAAGCCGGCGCAAAGACCAGCGAGCTCATCGAAGTCATCGTGCCGGGTGGATCCGGAATCGAATACAAGTTTCAGATGGATCAGTTCGCGAAGATGACTTACCAGTGGATCACTGACGGCGCCCCTCTCGAGTTCGACCTGCACGGCGAACCCGCAGGCGACACGACCGGCTACTTCGAGAGCTATGTGGTCGCCAGTGCGACCACGGTCCGCGGAAGCTTCACGGCGCCTTTCGATGGCTCCCACGGTTGGTACTGGAAAAACACGAGCGACCAGGAAGCCACTGTCACGCTGGAAGTAGAAGGCCGGTTCGAGGTCATAGGCCTGAAATGAGCTTTATGGCCAGTCTTGGCCAGTCTTGCGCCAGTCGCATCTGTCTACCCGAGCTCGCATCGAAGTATCGCTGCACACGAACCTGGCCCTCGATTCAATGCGTCATCGCATAGATCAGATAGTTGATGCCGACGCGGTAAGCGAATGAGGTCATCTCGACCGGATACACGGGATCGTTCGCATGTTCCCAGGCGTCCCCCATGTCCATGTTGAAGTTTATGGCGACGATGAGGTTCTCGTCGGCGTCACGAATGCCGCGCCACCGTGGTGGCCCGTAGGGCATGTTCGCCTCGACGCCATCGAGACCGACCACGAGATGACGTCGTCCCGGAATCTGCGTACGGGCATCGATGTCATACAGGACGTCAGGCATCTGATCGTTCGCAAGATCGACAATCTCGTGGCCTGGCAGTGCGCGCGACATGGCTTCCTGGAACACCTGCCAGTCTCGCTGCCCGTGGAAGTCGTCGACGACGAGAAAACCGCCACGGTTCAGGTATTCACCGAGCCGACTTGTTTCGAGATCCGACAAGCCCCAGCGACCGGGTTGCTGCGCGAACAACCAGGGGAATTCGAACAACGCGTCGTCGAGCAAAGACACGTGGGCGCTGTCCGGTGCCGTATCGATCGAGGTGTAGCGCTGCACACCGGCGAGGAAATGCGCTTCTGCCTCAGGCCAGTCGATGCGCCACCAGGCGCGACCCGGGCCCCATGAAGCATGAGGACCTGCGGCATAGACCAAACGTGCGACCTGCAACTCGTGTCGCGGTTGGCCTGGCGCATTGGGTACCGGGTCCTGGCACCACGCGTCGACGCTCGCACTCAGAAGTACGGCTGACAGGATGATGCAGGATGTGTTCATCTTTTTACCTGAGTCGAATTCGATCGATTCAGACGTCGCAGGTCACCGTCCAGCTACATCCATCGGTTCCAGCGCGAATGAACGGTCGTGCGCAAGACTCGGGATACGACGTCGCGCCTCGGCCACGGCATCGACGTCGATGACCGCATCGATGAAGCCGTGGTCCGATCCACCATCAGCGAGAATCTCACCCCAGGGATCGACGATGAGGGAATGCCCGTAGCTCGCGCCTCCCCCGTCGATCTCACCGACCGCACAGGGCGACAGCACGAACGCGCCGTTCTCGATGGCGCGGGCGCGATTCAGCACGTGCCAGTGCGCCTCTCCGGTAAGTTTCGTGAAGGCTGCGGGTACACACAGGAACTCCGCCCCGGCCTGCGCCAGCGCACGATACAGATGCGGGAACCGCAGGTCATAGCAGATCGAATGACCGATGCGACCAAACGGTGTGTTCGCAACCACGAGAGTGGCGCCCGGTGACACGACAGCGCTCTCGACATACGCTTCGTTCGCCGACAGGGTCACGTCGAACAGATGCACCTTGTCATAGCGCGCAACGATCTCGCCGCCGTCGTTCACCAGGAATCCGCGATTGACGATGCGGCCATCCGACGCTGGAACCGCGATCGAACCAATGGACAACCAGACGCTGCATTCCCGAGCCAGCGCGCAGAGCCCGGTCAAGACCGGATGCTGGTTTTCATCCGCAATCGGCGGTGCCAGTCGGGTTCCCGCCGTACGCAGGCCCCCGCAGTATTCAGGCAGAAGTAACCATCGAGCACCCGCGCTGGCGGCGGCGCGCACGAGCGACGAGGCATCCTCGAGAGCCGACTCGAAGGTCGGCCGGGGCCGCGTCTGCAGGCACGCGACGTGAAGCGATCGTGTCATTGCGTCAGTCTACGTGTCATGCCCGCAGTCTATAGCAGTGCCGGGCCGATGCAGATTTCGGGCGCTCGGCCCTGCAATTTCCTACCCGACAGGAGTCGATACGTCCATCGTGTAATGTGAATGAACGTCACGTGTGGCATCTGATGAAGACCTCCGCCCTTGTCAGGGATAAGCTGATCATTAGTCAATGAAGCCTGTATTCAGGGTCGTCGACCGGCAACGCGCAGCGACCCATAGCCACAGAGGTTGCCCATGCTGATAGAAGTGTCCGTCCTCGCCCTCGCGGCAGTCGCGACCCTCGTCAGCTTCTGCGTCTGGCGCACATCGATTGCGCGACGGGCTAGACGCCACCAGCTGCAGAGCGTGTTCGCACGGTTCATTGCGGCAAACCAGGTTGAAGCCGCCTCTCATCCCCTGATAGATCTGTTTCTCGAGGACACGGCCGACGTCGATCTGTTGTTCCCGGACAGTGAACTGCCACGACTCCGCCTCGAACTGCATGCCCAGGCGAGCGAACTTCGCCGCCTCGAAGACAGCCTCGATGCCGGCGAACTCGATATCGAAAGCCGTTCCGGGATCATGGAAGCCTGTCGCGAGAAGCGAAACTGGTTCAACAAGCTTGCGCATGCGCTCGACGGAATGTTCGGAGCCGACAAGGACAGCAAGAGCGAAGCGAACGGCAAGGCTGCGCCTGGTCAGCAGGGTCTGAGCAGCGTCTAGCACCACTGATCGGCTCGATCGAGGCACCGGGACGTCGCCTCGTCGACTCCCGGCGCCGCTGGTGCAGCTGTCCTGCCGGGTACGGCAGCGAGCCTCGGGTTTATAGTTGCGGCTCGTCATCCGGATCGTCACGAGCAGCAAGTCATGGCAAGCTTTCCCGCACGCGCGTCTGTCGTCATCATCGGACAGGGCGGCATTGTCGGCGCCTCCGTCGCGCATCACCTGATAGAGCGCGGTTGGGAAGACATCGTCGGCCTCGACATGTCTTCCATCCCGACCGATGTGGGTTCGACCGCGCACGCATCCGACTTCTGCTACGCCACCGCACACGACAACATGACGTGCGAGACGACGCGCTACAGCATCGACTTCTTCGAGAAGCGCGGTCGCTACGCACGGGTCGGTGGGCTCGAAGTCGCAAGGGTTGGCGACGATGATCGTATGGGCGAACTCGAACGCAAGGTTGCCTCGGGCAAGGCGTTCGGGACACGTGCCTGCATGATCAGCGCAGCGGAAGCAAAGGAGAAGATGCCGCTGCTCGAGGAGGACATGATTCAGGGCGCCCTGTGGGATCCCGATGCCGGTCTGGTGGTACCGCGATCGCAGGTCGTCACAGGCGAAATGGTCGAGGAGGCCGAGCAGACCGGCAAGCTCACGACCTTTGCCAATACGCCGGTTACCGGGCTCGAGATTCAGGATGGCCGTATCGTCGGCGTGGAGACACACCGCGGCAGCATCAAGGCTGCTCACGTGGTGGTATGCGCCGGTCTCTGGGGGCGTCTCATTGCCGAGATGGCGGGGGAAGACCTGCCGGTCATGCCGGTCGATCATCCGCTCTTGTGGTTCGGTCCCTATAAGGAGTTCGAAGGCACCGGCAAGCACATCGGCTATCCGCTCCTCCGTGATCAGGGCAACTCGGCCTATCTACGTGACACGGGAGATCCGACCACATCCGAGGGCGGCATGATCGAATGGGGCTACTACGAGGAGAAGTCACCGAGGCTCTGCCATCCAAGAGACATCCTCTCGAAGGAGGAGGCACGGCTGTCACCCTCGCAGCGCGACCTCGAGATGGAACAGATCATCGAACCACTGGAAAGGGCGATCGAACTGACACCCATTCTCGGTGAGCTCGGCTATGACGAGAAACGCTCGTTCAATGGGCTGTTGCAAGTCACCGCCGACGGTGGCCCTTCGGTCGGCGAATCGGCAACGGTACGCGGCCTCTGGTACGCCGTTTCGGTCTGGGTCAAGGATGGTCCCGGCACCGGCAAGCTGATTGCCGACTGGATGACAGACGGGCGAACCACGCTCGATCACGCAGGCGTGGATGTCACCCGCTATTACCCCTTTCAGCAGGAAGAATCGTACATCCACGATCGTTGCTATGAAACAGCGTTCAAGATCTACAACCCCGCCGTACACACGCGCGAACCGTATACCAAGGGGCGCGGACTCCGTCGCAGTCCGTTCCATGAGCGAGAAAAGGCGCTCGGTGGTTACTTCATGGAAGCGGCTGGCTGGGAGCGGGCGCACGGCTATGCAAGCAACGAGCATCTGCTCGAGAAGTTCGGCGATCGTATTCCAGTACGCGAAGCCGAGTGGGACAATCGGCATTTCTTTCGAGTCTCGAATGCCGAGCACCTGCAGATGTCACTTGATGTCGGCATGGTCAATCTCTCGCACTTCGCGATCCTTGACGCGCGCGGCGTCGACGCCGAACGGCTGATGGAGTACGCCTGTGTTGCCAAGATAGGCGGCGACACGCCAGTCGGCAAAGGCGTCTACACCCATTTTCTCGATCACACCGGTGGCGTGCGTGCCGACCTCACGGTCATTCGCATGGGCCAGGACCATTTTCGAATCATCGACGGTGGCGCGTCGGGCAATCGCGACCTTGTCTGGTTGACTCGCATGAGCGAGGACCAGGGTTGGCGCGACCTGACACTCGTCGATCGCACCATCGACTTTGCCTGCATCGGCGTCTGGGGGCCGAACGCCCGCAACACATTGCAGACACTCGTCGACGATCCCGATGGCTTGTCGCTCGAAGCCTTTCCGTTCGCCGCCGTCCGCACGATCAGGATCGGCGGGGTTGACGTGATGGCCTTCCGCATCTCTTATGTCGGCGAGCAAGGCTGGGAGCTGCACTTCGACTACGACGACGGTCTTGCTGTCTGGGACGCTCTGGCTTCTGCAAGCGTGACTCCGATCGGCATAGAGACCTATGCCAACAGCCGTCGCCTCGAGAAGAGCCTGCGACTGCAGAATGCTGATCTGTTGACCGAGTACAACCTGCTGGAAGCCGACCTTGCCAGGCCAAAGGTCAAACCAGCCGACTTCCACGGTAAGGAGGCCTACCTCACGCAACGGGCAATGGAGCATCAGCCGGCCATGCTGTGCACGCTGACGATGACCGACAATATCGACAAGAACGACATTGCACGCTACCCGGTCGGCACCTGTCCGATCCTCGACCCCGAGACCGGTGACACGCTGGTCGATGAAAAGGGTCGTCGCTCATACACCACCAGCATCGTCTACGGTCCGAGCATCGGCAAGAACATCGCGCTCGGCTACCTGCCTCATGCGTACTGTCAGACGGGGCGCACCTTGCAGATCGAATATTTCGGGGAACAGTATGGTGTCGTGGTCGACGCGGTCGGTTACTCGGCCCTCTACGACCCCAAAAATGCCAAGCCGCGTTCTTGAATGCCCGACAACGCCGTTCGGGAAAAAGAGTCGTTCTGCCAATGCCCGAAACGGTGGGCATTGCAGGTCATCGTCAAGGCTTCACGTCGGGTTCTTCCACGCTGACCACCAGTGAGGAATACCACGCGGCAAGATCCTTGATGTCAGCAGGCGACAGCGGCTCAGCAATGAGCGTCATGCGTCGATCTGCACGTGCTCCGGACTGATAGTCGGCCAGGCTTTTCTCGAGGTACAAAGACGACTGGCCCGCCAGGTGGGGAGCTTCCGGGTCGTTCGCGAGTCCCAGCTTGCCGTGACAGACCGAGCATTGCCGGGCCAGTTCGCGACCGCGTTCGGCATCGGCCGCCTGGACCGGGACTGTCAGCGCACCGAGCATCAGGCCGATGGTCATGCATTGCATCATGCGTGCGGGCGGACGCGCCGCGAGCCGGGTAAGGTTCAAGATCAGGATTCCACAGTGCGTTTATCGAACCCCGACCGACGACCGGTCCAACCACTACCGAGGCAGGCAGAGCGCGCTTCCCACTGCCATCAAACCACAGTGGGTCTGTACAGGCTGCGATCGACCGCCGGCTCGACGGTCGACCGCAGTCTTGCAGACTATTCGGAATAGGAAATACGATAGACAGCACCGGCCAGATCGTCTGACACCAGCAGCGAACCATCCTTCATCTGTGCGACATCGACCGGGCGGCCGTCGTATTCGCCGTTCTCGTCGATCCAGCCTTCCGCAAACGGCTCGATAGCCGCATTACCCTCTGCATCGATGAAGGTGACCATGACGCGGGCACCGACAGGCTCCGTGCGGTTCCACGAACCGTGCTGCGCGGAGAAGATCGCATTCCTGTATTTTGCCGGGAACATCTTGCCCGAGTAGAAGGTCATGCCAAGGTCAGCAGCATGGGCAATCGTCTCGACCGCCGGCATGACGACGTCGACCGGCACCTCTTCGCCTTCATATTCGGTCGTGCGGGTCGACCCGCCACCAAACCAGGGATGCCCGAAGTGCTGTCCGGCTTCGGTCTGTCGATTGATCTCGCCGGGCGGAATGTCATCACCCATGCCATCGACCTGATTGTCGGTCCACCACAGTTCACCCGTCTCGGGATGAAAGTCGTGCCCGACAGAATTCCGGACGCCGTAGGTGTAGACCTCACGATCGCCACCATCGCGATTCATGCGGATGATGCCGCCGATTCCGGTTTCGGTGTAGAGATCCAGCTTCTCGGCGGGAGCGACGTTGAAAGGCTGCCCCAGCGAGACGTAGAGCATGTCATCAGGACCAATCTTCACGACCCTTGCCGTATGGTTGTAGCTCTCCTCCTCCACCGGAATGAGCTCGCCCTGCGGCACGATCGGCACGGCAACGACATCCGGGCTCTCGTGGAAGAATTCTGCTGCGGGGTACATCATCAGTCGGTTGCGCTCGGCAATGAAGAGGAACCCGTCCTTCGAGAAAGCCACTCCATTGGGCACATCAAGTTCCAGTGACGGAGCAAAGTCCTTGACCTCATCAGCGACGCGATCGCGATTGCGGTCCATCACTGCCCACACCTTGGTCTTCTTGGTACCGACGAAAAGTACCGTGCCCTGTGGCGCCATGGCCATGTGGCGGGCATCGGGAACGAGCGCATACAGCTCGATCTTGAAGCCTTCAGGCAGCGTGATGCCCGTCAGCGTCTCGCGTATCGCGTCGGCTTCAGGCGCTTTCTGGTCGACGTAAATGTGGTCCTTGGTGCCCGTTATCTTGAATGCTCCCAACTTCTCGAGATTCGTTTGAGCAATGACAGGGGACGAGCAGATCGCGGCGATTGCCAGTGTTATCAGGGATCGTTTCAAGGTAGAGCTCCTCATGGCACAAGTGGGCTATGTAACGGTTACAACCCTAATACTAGACGCGAGAAACGCATCACATTCCATGGTGCTTTTGATCCAAGCCACGATCCAGGCCGGATCAGACCGCGCCTGCACCCTTGTGCAGAACCCCGCCCAGCGTCGGTGAAGGGACCCCCGTGGTCGTCGGAAAACTCAACGGCAGACCCCGCTTGCTGCGCTGCGCAAGATAGGCGAAGGCCTCGGCTTCGAGGGCATCACCGCGCCATTGGCAGGCTTCCGCGGCAACCACTTCCGCACCCGTGCGCTCGCCGAGCATGTGCATCAGCGTCGGATTGCGTCGCCCCCCACCGCCGACGATCAAGGTATCTGTTCGCGCCGGCAGCATCGACAGGCCCTTGGCAACGCTGGCTGCCGCGAAGGCGGTCAGGGTCGCGGCGCCATCGATGAGCGTCAGGCCCTCTGCAAGACTTGCCGGGAAGCTGAACCGGTCGAGAGACTTGGGATAGCTCTGCTTGAACCAGGGATGTTCCAGCATCGCCAGCAGACGGTCCTCGTCTACACGCCCTTGCGATCCCAGTTGCCCGTCGACATCCATGGCCAGGCCGGCCTTGCCTCGAACCCAGTCGTTGATCGGCGCATTGGCAGGCCCGGTGTCGAACGCAATCAAGCGCTCACCCGCAGTCCAGGTCAGGTTTGCGACACCACCGAGGTTGAGAAAGGCCTGGTGCCGCGAATCGCCGAGCTCGTGCAAGAGCGTCTGGTGATAGACGGGCGACAGTGGCGCGCCCTGCCCGCCCTGCGCTACATCGTTGCTGCGAAAGTCACAGACGACATCGACCCCAAGCATCGTCGCCATCAACGCACCGTCTCCCAGTTGTCGCGTACGACCCGGCCGACCCTGATGCGGCGCTCGATGCAGGACCGTCTGGCCATGAAGGCCGACGACATCGACGTCGCGCGACGATAGGCCCGCCTCGTCGAGTAACGCGAGAACCGCAAGGGCCTGGCCCGCACTCAACGCCTGCGTCGCCACACCGAATACGGCAGGCTCCAGAGCGTTGAAATTCCACTCTCGTGCCTGTTCGATCGCTTCGGCAATCAATGCAATGGTGGCACTCTCGTAAGGCACAAGCTGCCAGGGCCCGAACTCCAGCACGCGCTCGCCATCGGTGCGCAAGAGCGCAACATCGATGTTGCCATCCAGCACGGTGCCCGTCATCAAGCCGACAGACCATTTCATGTCGATGGGGTCCGGCTCGATGGTCTCCGGATCGACCGGCTGCTGGTCGATAGCGTCCGGAAGCAAGGTCTGATCACGGCGACACGCTCGGCCGGATTTGCGATCGAACCCTGATGAAACAGGCCATGACTCAATCCGCCCGCAACGCGGCAACGGGTTCCAGTCGCGCTGCACGGCGCGCCGGTAGAAGACCGGCGATGAGCCCGACGACGACCGACACGATCAGCGCACCGGCGATGACACTCGGGGAAGGCAGCAGGGGAAAGCCTGTCAACCAGACCACGATCAGACTGACGGCGGCTCCCACCAACAGGCCTAGGACGCCACCAACGAGGCTGATGATTCCTGCCTCGATCAGGAACTGCCAGAGAATATCGCCGCGGCGTGCACCGACCGCGCGCCGCAAGCCGATTTCCCGTGTTCGTTCCAGCACGGCGGTCCCCATCATGTTCATGATGCCCATGCCACCGACGAGCAACGACACCGACGCGGCGATGGTGCCGACAATCGCGACCCCGCCGAGTATGCGTCCGGTCGTCACGATATAGCTCGCCATCGTTTCCCGTGTGTAATTGAAGTGGTCGCCATGCCGACGGCTCAGGAAGTCGACAACATCGTCTGCGACACGCTCTGCGCTGTCGAAGACCTCGACCGACAGATGCAGATGATCGACCTCTCGGTCGCCGCGCACTCGCTGCAGCCATGTCCATGGCACGACGACACGATCGTTTGCGTTTTCTCCTCCGGCCGAGCCGATGCTCGACAGAAAATCGCGACTCTTGCCGGCGAGAAGACCGATGATCGTCACGCGCCGTCCACCAATGTCCACGGTGCTGCCAACGGGGTCTTCATCGCTGTCAAAGAGCTTGGCAACGACATCCGGCGCAAGCATCGCGACCGGCAGGCGCTCGTCGATATCATGGCTCATCAACGCTCGACCCGCCGTCAGTTCATCATTGACCATGGCAGCATATTGTCGACTTGCTCCGATCAGCTGAATGTTCGCGAAGCGTGCGCCGCGACGTGCCGCCGGATCCGAATAATCCTGCACCATCGGCGACAGGTAGCGAATACCGAGCTCAGCCGCCACCGCATCGAGTGCCGCCACATCGCGACTGTCGATGCCGCTTCCATCTCGTCGTCGCTCGAGCGGAGAGTCGTTCTCCCAGTCCCGATAGACCCACACCGAATTCAGGCCGAAGGTCTCGAGTTCACTGAAGACGAGATGGTTACCGCCGCGACTGATCGTGCTGACGATCATCACGGCGGCAATACCGATCGCGATGCCGAGCACGCTCAACGCCGTTCGGAGGCGATTGTCACGCAGCGCCGCGAGCGCTTGGGTGACGCGATCGGTGCCGCCGATCATGCGTCGTCTGCCCTCGATTCAGCCTTGAATTTTGCGCGTCTCTCGGGCCGCCCTGCATCGACGACATGACCATCGCGCAGTTGCACGATGCGCGACGCCGACGCCGCTATTTCGTGCTCGTGCGTCACCATGACGATGGTTCGGCCAGCTTTGTGCAACTCGCCGAACAAGGACATGATCTCCCTACCGGTCGCACTGTCGAGACTGCCGGTCGGCTCATCGGCCACCAGTACGTCCGGGTCGTTGACCAAGGCACGTGCGATGGCCACGCGCTGCTGCTGGCCACCCGACAATTCGCCTGGAAGATGCTCCGCCCGGTCGGCGAGGCCGACTCGATCCAGCAGTTCCAGCGCGCGCTGCCGTCGTGCTGCAGGCGGCGCCCCCGCATACAGCATCGGTAACGCGACATTACGCCAGGCACTGATACGCGGTATGAGGTTGAAGCCCTGGAAAATGAAGCCGATCCGCGAACCGCGCAGAGTGGCGAGGTGGTCGTCGTCGAGACCCGTCACGTCCTGATCGGCAAGCCGGTAACTACCTTCGTCAAAGCGGTCGAGACAACCGATCAGGTTGAGCAAGGTACTCTTGCCCGACCCCGATGCACCCATGATCGCGACAAATTCGCCCGCCGCGATATCGAGCCGGATTCCGTGCAATACCGTCAGCTCGAGTCGACCGCTTCGATATCGCTTGGTGATTCCGTCGAGTGCGATCACGGCTGCGCATCCTGATCCTCACGGCGCCGGTCGTCCTCACGGCGCTGATCAATCCCACGTTCCTGCACGGCGTTGGCTACGACGACGGGTTCGATGGCCGCTCCATCTTCAAGCGCAAGTCCCGTGGCCAGCAACAATCGCTCACTACTCGACAACCCGTCGACGACTTCAGCTGCATGCGTGCTGCGCAGTCCTAGCGTGACTTCTCGCCGTCGGGCCTTGCCAGCATCGTCGATCCAGACGCGAGTGCGCCCGTCGGGTGCTTCTTCGACCGCCTCGAGGGGTATGACGATGACGGCTTCACGGCTCGCCGTGACCACATCGACGTCGACCTGCTGTCCGAGCAACATCGTCGGTGCCGATTCACCGAGACCGATGCGCATCGTGAAGGTGTTGCCGCTGGCGCCGTTACCACGGGTCACGCTCTCGGCGATACGTTCGATGACACTCGTCCAGCTCGCTTCCGGTGTCTCGGCGAGCGCAAGGGAGACTGGCTGACCCACGGCAACCCGTGCAAAATCGCCTGCGTCCACCTCAGCCTCGATAGCCCGACCAGCTTCTGCGACCAGCGTGAAGAGCCGCGTACCCGCTTCTACCCACTGGCCCTGTTCGACGTCCTGCTCGATCACGACACCCGCATAGGGTGCACGCACGGAGGCATTGCGAAGGGCAAGTTCAGCAAGCATCTGATCGGCCCGTGCCGACTTCTCCGCAGCCTCGGCTTGCTGACGGGCAAGTTCCGCGTCCTCGAGCGCAATCGACGATTCGCTGCCGGCACTGGCGAGGTTCGTCATGCGCTCCACCCGGCGTTCTGCCAGGTTCAACTCCTGCCGGCTCAACACCACCGCCGCCATTGCCTTGTCGAGCTGCGCTCGTGGCGGCCCGTCGTCGAGCCTCGCAAGCACAACACCTGCCTCGACCCGATCGCCTTCACGGGCCTCGATACGCTTGATCTCGCCATCGAGCAAGGCCGTCAGGCTGACGGTGTAATCATTGATGACCGTTCCGGTCAGCGCCAGATTCGTCTCGACACTTCCCGTACCGACTTCGATCGCATCGACGCGCAGATCGTCACCTTGTCCACGCAGGAGACCGACGGTCACCGCCAATACCGCGATTCCCGCAACGGCGGCGAGGAGGACACGTTTTCTCACAGGACTTCAGGTAGCGCCTATCAGGAACAAGAGCCGCTCGCCGACAGCTTCGTCGACGGAGCGGACTTTTCAGTTGCCGATCGTCGTTGCAGGGGACTTCCTGAAGTTCCTGATCTCACCGCTCTTGACCCGTGCAAAGTAGGAATTCATTTCCCGCTTGATGATCGGTGCGAGGAGGTAGATGCCAAGGATGTTCGGAATGGCCATGGCAAAGATCATCGCATCGGAGAAGTCGAGAACGGAGGCCAGCGGAATGGTGCAGCCGATGATCACGAAGATACAGAACATGAGCTTGAAACTCAGATCGGCAAAGGTCGATTCGCCGAACAGGTACGTCCAACCCTTCAAGCCGTAGTAAGACCAGGAGATCATCGTCGAGAACGCGAACAGGACGACAGCGATCGCAAGCGGTGTCGGGAACCAGGCGATGTTCCGTTGCATGGCTTCAGAGGTCAGACCGACACCGGTAAGCCCCTCGACACTCGGATCGCCATAGACCGTCGTCAGAATGACGAGTGCCGTGATCGTGCAGATGACGACGGTATCGATGAACGGCTCGAGCAAGGAGACAAGCCCTTCGGTGACCGGCTCGTTGGTCTTTACCGCCGAGTGCGCGATGGCAGCCGAGCCGATGCCGGCTTCGTTGGAGAAGGCCGCTCTCTGGAACCCGAGGATAAGGACGCCAATGAAGCCGCCACCCACGCCTTCGGGAGAAAACGCATTCGAGATGATCGAATCGATGGCCATCGGAATGCGCTCGGCGTTCATGTAAAGAACGACGAAAGCTCCCGTCAGATAGAAGACCGCCATGAACGGGACGACCTTCTCGGTCACGCGGGCGATACTCTTGATACCGCCGACAATGACGATGCCGACGATGATCGCGAAAACGAGCCCGAACAACCAGCCCTTGTCAGCAAGATAGCTGTTCTCGCCGCCGGTTATCGTCACGAACTGAACATAGGCCTGATTGGCCTGGAACATGTTGCCACCGCCAAGACATCCGAAGATGACGGTGATGGCAAAGAAGACGCCGAGAATCTTCCCGAGAACCGGCCTCCCGAGTTCGGCCAGCCCTTTCTTCAGGGAATACATCGGTCCACCCGACACGCTGCCGTCAGGATTCTCGTTTCGGTATTTCACACCGAGTGTGCACTCTGCGAACTTGCTCGACATGCCGAGCAGGCCCGCCATGATCATCCAGAAGACGGCGCCAGGCCCGCCGAGTACGATCAAGACAGGCACGGCACCGATATTGCCGACACCGACGGTTCCGGAGAGCGCCGTCGTCAGCGCCTGGAAGTGCGACACTTCGCCGTGGTCGTTCGGGTCGGTGTAATCGCCGCGCAGTAGACGAAATGCCTGCACGACACCGCGAACGTTGATGAAGCGAAAGTAGAACGTGCAGAAGATCGCGCCGATGACGAGCCAGGCAACAACCAGTTTCAGTTCGGTACCGAAGAACGGTACCGAGTAGAAGACCGCGTTGTACAGGACGGCGTTGATCGGGGTCATGATCTGGTCGACCATCGCGTCGATACCGGCCGGTGTTTCCGTGTCGCCCGCCAATGCGTCCGGCTCGGCTTCAAGATCGCTTTGTGGCGCTCCCGGTGCCTGAATGCCACGTACCCAGGAATTCGGCCCTGTGTCGGACGGCACCTCGATGCCTTCGATCCATGCTTGCGCCGGAGAAAGTTCGCCGGACGAGTCTTGCGCCTGCGCACCGCAGGACAGGAAGAGCAACAAGCAGCACGAGACAATAACTTGACGCATGAGCGTTGGCCTCATCAATAGAACACCGATCGATGACTTAAACACAAAAGGCCGTACCAGCGCCAATGCTGAACCGCCTGAGAGAGAAACTCTCAAGGTGGACACAACACCGCCAACAGTGCTTCACTAATCACCAATACGTCATTTTCCCGACATCCCGGACGGCAAGAATGCAGTCCACAACATTCGTACGGAGTACCGATACATGTCCATTCGCCAGACTCTGCTCAGGACCGCCTGCGCAACCGCGCTTGCCGGAAGCGCGATCTCGACACCCGTCGCTGCGGCAGAGATACAGTTCTGGCACGCATTCACGGGCCGCCTTGCCGAACTGCTCGATGCCCAGGTGGCGGGATTCAACGATTCCCAGGATGCACACAGCGTCGTCGCGACGCCCAAAGGCAACTACTCCGAAGCTCTGAATGCCGGTATCGCTGCATTTCGGGCCAGCGAACAACCTACCATCTTGCAGGTATTCGAAGTCGGCACGGCAACGATGATGAATGCCAAGGGCGCCATCAAGCCGGTCTACGAAGTCATGGACGATGCCGGCGTCGAGTTTGATCCTTCGATCTATCTGGCCGCGGTAGCGGGGTACTACACCACTCCCGACGGCAAGATGCTGTCTCTGCCTTACAACAGTTCGACACCGGTGCTCTACATGAACATGGATGCTCTCGCCGAGGCGGGCGTCGAGGTGGGCGATGCGCCGACGACGTGGCCGGAAGTCGAAAGCATCCTGACGAAGTTGAAGGATGCTGGCAGCGAATGCCCGATGACCACCGCCTGGCAATCCTGGATTCATCTCGAGAACCTCAGCGCCTATCACGATGTACCGTTTGCGAGCGAGGACAACGGTTTCGAGAGTGTCGAGACTGCGCTGTCCCTGAACGGCGAAGTGCAGGTTGCGCACATAGACATGCTTGGCCGTTGGGCCAGTGACGGGCTCTTCGTCTACAGCGGACGGCGTAACGAGGGTGGCGCGCGGTTCCGCTCCGGCGAGTGCGCCCTGTTCACCGAATCGTCTGCGGGCTACGCCGGTGTCAAGGCAGAGGCCGAATTCGACTTCGCGATGGCACCACTGCCCTACCATCCAGATGTAGAGGGCGCACCGCAGAACACCATCATCGGCGGAGCCTCCCTCTGGGTCATGGCCGGCAAGGACGACGAGGAATATGCGGCCGCCGCCGACTTCCTCAATTTCCTGTCCACACCTGAAATTCAGGCGCAATGGCATCAGGACACCGGCTACCTTCCCATCACCACGCCTGCCTACGAGTTGACGAAATCGCAGGGCTACTACGACGCAGAGCCCGGTACAGACATCGCCATCCTGCAAATGACGGGGAAAGCCCCGACCGAGAATTCCAAAGGGCTGAGGCTGGGTAATTTCGACCAGATCAGAGGCATCATCGACGAAGAACTCGAAGCGGTCTGGCAAGGTGACAAGGACGCTCAGACGGCACTCGACTCGGCGGTCGAACGCGGTGACGAACTGCTGCGACGCTTCGAACGCACCGCCGGTCGCTGAAGCAGCACCGGCACCGCAGGTCAAGCTTCCACCGCTACCTGGCCGTGCCGGCTCGACAGTGCACCGTCGTGTTTCGCCGCCGACGACCCGCCCACACTTGCCAGGACACATCCTCGATGGAAATGTCCTGAATGGAAAAGCGGGTCGTCTTCCGGAATACCTGGCTGCCCTACATGCTGGTGGCGCCGCAGCTTCTTGTCACACTCATCTTCTTTCTGTGGCCGGCAGGTCAAGCTGTACTGCAATCGACCCAGTTACCAGACCCTTTCGGCCTCAGCACTGAATTCGTCGGGCTCGAGAATTTCAAGTATCTCTTCTCCGACAAGTACTATCGCGCCTCTTTCGCGACGACGGCGCTCTTCAGTTTCCTGGTCACCTTGGTAAGCATGAGCGTGGCGCTACTGCTTGCCGTTCTTGCCGACGGCGTCATCAAAGGGTCGGGCCTGTATCGAACATTGCTCATCTGGCCGTATGCAGTCGCCCCTGCCATCGCAGGCGTGATGTGGCTGTTCATGTTCAATCCGTCAATCGGCGTCGTCGCCTACTGGTTGAAGACGCTCGGCTACCACTGGAATCATGTGCTGAACGGTAGCGAAGCGATGGGGCTGGTAGTGGTGGCCGCCTCGTGGAAACAAGTGAGCTACAACTTCCTGTTCTTTCTCGCAGGCCTGCAGGCTATCCCGAAGAGCCTGATCGAGGCAGCAGCGATCGATGGCGCTACCGCGTGGCATCGCTTTCGCACGATTATCCTGCCACTCCTCTCGCCAACCACGTTCTTCTTGCTGGTCATCAACGTCGTCTATGCGTTCTTCGAGACATTCGGCATCATCCACACGATAACGCTGGGCGGCCCGGGCCAGTCGACCCTCATTCTCGTCTACAAGGTCTTTGCCGATGGCTTCGTCGGGCAGGACCTCGGTTCGTCCGCTGCACAATCGGTCGTGTTGATGTTCATCGTCGGCTTGCTGACCGTGGTGCAGTTTCGCTTTGTCGAACGGCGAGTGCACTACTGATGATGCTGCCAGGCTGCCTGCCATCCGCATTCGGCGTCAATGACACTTTGACACCAATACCAGGTTGAAGCACCACTCGATGGTCACGAATAATCGCATCGGCACGATCGTCACCCATGTCCTCCTCATCGTGGGGATTTCCCTGATGTGCTTCCCGATCTGGCTGACTTTCGTCGGCTCGACCGTGACGCAGCAGGAAATCATTCGCCCGCCCCTGCCGCTCCTGCCCGGGCCGCACTTCGTGGACAACTATCGTGCAGCGCTTTTCAGTGGCGTCCAGGCCCCGGTCGGCCTGATGCTCGTCAACAGCACGATCATGGCTCTCGGTATCGCGATCGGCAAGATCGCCATCTCTCTCCTGTCGGCTTTCGCCATCGTGTACTTTCGCTTTCCCGGGCGCATGCTCTGCTTCTGGACGATCTTCATCACCTTGATGCTGCCGGTCGAGGTACGGATCGTTCCAACATACGAAATCGCCGTAAAGCTCGGTCTGCTCAACAGCTACCCGGGTCTGATACTGCCCCTGATCGCCTCGGCAACGGCTACCTTCCTGTTCCGCCAGTTCTTCCTGACCGTACCCGATGAACTCGTTGAAGCGGCACGCATGGACGGCGCTGGACCGATGCGGTTCTTCAAGGACATCCTGCTGCCTCTGTCCACCACCAACATCGCAGCCTTGTTCGTCATTCTGTTCATCTACGGATGGAACCAGTTTCTGTGGCCGTTGCTGGTGACCACGGAGCCTGACATGAACACGATCGTCATGGGTATCAAGCAGATGCTTCCGCAGGCGGACGACTACGGGAACTGGCCGGTCACGATGGCAACCGCCATTCTCGCCATCCTGCCGCCTGTCTTCGTGGTGCTTGTCATGCAGCGCCTGTTCGTCAAAGGGCTCATCGACTCGGAAAAGTAGTCTCGAAAGAGGAGGCTCGGACAAGCAGACAAAGAACAGGCAAGGAACAGGTAATGGCAACAATCGAACTTGCAGCCGTCAAGAAGCGCTACGGCAAGCAGGAAGTCATTCACGGCGTGGATGTCGAAATCGATGATGGCGAACTGATCGTCATCGTCGGCCCCTCCGGGTGTGGGAAATCCACGTTGCTCAGAATGGTCGCAGGGCTGGAAACCGTGACAAGCGGTGAGATTCTCATCGACGGCAAGCGTGTCAACGAGGTCGAGCCGAAGGATCGCGATATCGCCATGGTTTTCCAGACCTATGCGCTCTACCCACACATGAGTGTGTTCGACAACATGGCCTACGGGCTGAAGATCGCGAAGCTTCCCGCAAGCGACATCAAGTCCCGCGTCGATGAAGCCGCCCGCCTTCTCGCCCTCGAGGAATTCCTCGATCGGAAGCCGAAGGCCTTGTCGGGCGGTCAACGTCAGCGTGTCGCCATGGGCCGCGCCATCGTTCGACAACCGCGCGCCTTTCTGTTCGACGAGCCGCTATCGAACCTCGACGCGCTGCTGCGGGTCCAGATGCGACTCGAAATACGACAACTGCAGCGACGGCTGGGCACCACGTCGTTGTATGTCACCCACGATCAGGTCGAAGCCATGACGCTGGCCGACCGGCTGATCGTCATGAACGCAGGTGTCACTGAACAGATCGATACACCGATGGCTGTCTATGAGCGTCCGGCGTCTCGCTTCGTTGCGGGTTTCATCGGCTCACCTGGAATGAACTTCCTGCGCGGTACCGTCAGTGAATCCGGAGCTGCTGTACATCTCGACAACGGCACTGTCGTCGCGCTGAGCGGCGCAGGTGCAACAGAGGGCAGCGCCCGCACACCAGACGCCGCCGTCGCCGGACAAGCGATTCACCTCGGCGTGCGCCCCGAACACCTGGTGGTTACCAGCCCGGACACAGCTCAATTCACTCTCGAGGTCATCACTGTGGAGACGCTCGGTGCCGAAACGCTCCTGCATGGGCGAGCACAGGGATCGACGACAGATCGAACGGAGAGTGTCGTCGACGGCGCCTTGAACGCGCTCGTCCTGAGACTGCCGGGTTCTGCGCGGGTCAGCGAAGGTGATTCGATCCCCGTAAGCATTTCAGCGGGTAACTGGCACCTGTTCGATGCATCCACGGGGGCACGACTCGCCACCTGATCGCTGGTTGGCGGGTCTCACGCAGGGATTCGACTGGACGGATCCTGCTTGCCTGTGGAAATATCGTAGTCGCGCACCCGCCATTGCAACAGTACGACCGGCAACCAGATGAGCAATGCCAGAATGTCGGCCTGCCAACTGGGTGCCAGGAAGATCAGACCGGCAATGGCTGACAGGATTCTCGAGAATAGCGACATCGGCCCGAGCATGAAGCCGACGATCGCACCTGACAAGGCCAGTACACCGGCAATGCAACTTCCGGCTGCATAGAGGAACTCCACGAAGTCGAAGCCGGTCGATGAAACGATGAGCAGCACCGGCGCATAGACGAATGCCATGGGCGCCACGATCTTGCCAAGTCCCAGTGTAAAGGCCGAAACACCCGTTCTGAATGGATTCGAATTCGCGATGGCAGCCGCTGCGTAGGCAGACGTGCAGACTGGCGGTGTGATTTCGGAGACGACACCGTAATACAAGACAAACATGTGCGACGCGATCGGCGGCACACCGAGCTGCGCCAGCGCCGGCTGGGCCACCGAGACCAGCATGATGTAGAGCGCCGTCGTCGGGATACCCGCGCCCATGAGAATGCACGCCACCGCGATGAAGACAAGCGAGATGAACAGCTGCAACTCGGGCTGCGCAAACAGCACGTAGTGGCCGAAGGTGAACAGCGGCGCCAGATTGTCGGCAATGCCGGCTGCACCGGATGTCACCATGAACCCCATTCTGAAGCCGATACCGGTCGAGTTGATAACGCCGACCACGATGCCGACGGCGGCCGAGGCTGCGCCGACAGCAAGCGCATAGCGCGCGCCGAGCGCCACTGCGTCGCCGAGCTCACCCAGAGACATGCGCTTCTGCGGATTGAACAATGCCAGCACAGCGCCTGCAATCAACAAAGCCGTCAAGCGTGGCTCGAAGCTGCCGTTCAACTGCTTCCATGTCACGAAGGCGATGAAGGCGACAGACGCAACCCAGGTCAAAGGCTCTCGTAGCCGCGAGAATCCGACGATCACACACAGGCTGATACCGCAGAACGCAGCGAGGTATGGCGTGTAGCCCGAGAAAAGCACGTAAAGCAAGGCAATCAGCGGGATCAGGTTCGCCCAGCCATCGCGCCATACCGCTCGAAACACGGGCAGTGTGTCTCTCGCAAAGCCGCTCAAGCCGAGCTTGCGAGCCATGAAGTGCACGACTGAAAACACGCCCACGTAGTGAAGCAATGCCGGAAAGATGGCCGCAGCGACCACGGTCGTATAGGGCACTTCCAGGAATTCCGCCATGATGAAGGCGGCCGCACCCATGATCGGCGGTGTTATCTGCCCGCCGGCACTCGACGCCGCCTCGACGCCCCCGGCAAAATGTCCCGGGTAACCCAGGCGCTTCATGTTCGGAATGGTCAATGAACCGGTCGATACCGTGTTCGCCACCGATGAGCCCGAAATCGTTCCGAAGAACGCCGAGGAAATGACCGAGACCTTGGCGGGCCCACCGGTATAGCGGCCCGCCAGGATCATCGCGTTGTCAATGAAGAGCTGGCCGAGACCGGTACGTTGGGCGATGACACCGAACAACACGAAATGAAAGACGATGGTCGACACGACCCACAAGGTCACACCGAAGATGCCTTCCGCCGGGAAGTACATGTTGTTGACGAACTGCCGCCAGTTGACGCCGGGATGCTGGAGAATCTGTATCGGGATATGCGGACCGAACAGGGCGTAGGCCATGAAGACACAAATGATGAGCGGAAGAATCCAGCCGAGTGTGCGGCGCGCAATATCGAGAACGAGCACGATGAGCACGGTGCCGAAGAAGATATCGTATGCATTCGGGTTGCCCTGGCGGAACGTCTGTGCGGAAATGTCGAGCATCTCGATACCACGCCAGGCTATGCCCAGATAGAGCGCACTCGCGCAACCCAGAATCATCAGGGCGATGTCGTAGAGGGGTATGTTGCCAGGGCGCCACGGCCAACGCGCTCTCATGCGAAGCGTTGCCTCTGTCCGCCACAGCGGAATCGTGGCGTAGACGAGCACGAACAGTCCGCTCAAGTGCCAGCCCATGTGCCAGAAGTCGACCGGCAGGCCAAAGCCCGCGGTCAGGAAGTGATAGACCGCAAACACCAGAGACACGGTCTTGACCGCGTGAGCTGCCATTGGCGTGAGAGCGCGACTTGCCGTAACGTCGTCGTACTTTTCCTCGATGGCGGCAAGCTCTTCCACCGTGGGCTCGTCGTTGCTTCTAGCCATGCCTGGTTCTCGAGGGGCCATGAAAACGCGGCGAGTCCCTTCGCCGCCATCCAGTGGTGCGCCAGCGTGACTTTGGCATGCCCACCAGGATCACGTAGATGCTCACCCGTCAGTCATCCGATGCGTCGATGCAATCAGTTGACGAGGATCATCATCCCTACATCAGACCCGCTTCGGTGTAGAAACGCTCGGCCCCCGGGTGCAACGGCACACCCAGAGCCTCGACGCCGGCAAGCGCGGTATCCGGCGTGATCTGCTTGCCCTTGGCATGGCCATTGTCGAGCAACTTGCGTGTGTTGTCGTTCCACATGGCCTTGGTTATCTCGTAGACGAGTTCATCGGGCTGGTCAGCTGATACAACGAGCATGGCACTGACTGCAGGCGTCAGGGTGTCTTCATCGATGCCCTCGTAGGCACCACCGGGAATGACTGAGGGAATGTAGGACGGAATGATTTCGTTGATTTTCGCGAGTTCATCGTCACTGAACGAGTAGAGCGCCATGCCCTTGGTCGACGCCAGCTGAACCATGGCAGCAACCGGCCATCCTGCGGCATAGAAGTAGGCGTCGAGCTGGCCGTCAGCGAGCCGCTCGGCACTCTGCGAATTGTTGAGCTCGGCCTCCTCCATGTTGTCGCGTGTGATGCCGTAGGCTTCGAGCATCTGCAATACGGCAACCTGAGTGCCCGAACCCGCCTGTGCGATCCCGACGCGCTGGTCTGCCAGTCCGCCAAGGCCATCCAGAGCGGCACCCGGCGGCAACACCAGGTGAAGATCTTCCGGGAAGAGATTCGCGATGATGCGAAGCTTCTCGTGCGGCTTGCCCTCGAAGTCACCGCTTCCGGAATACATGGCCAGAAGCGTGTCGGCCGCGGTCATGCCCGCTTCGAGTTCACCGTTCTGTACTGCGGCATTGTTCTGTACCGAGGCATTGGTTGACTGCGCGATCGCGATCAGGCCAGGAACACCGCACTGCCCACCGTCTTCACAGGGTCGCGATCCAGGTGGTGCAGAAATCGCGTTGGCGATGGTTCCACCGATCGGGAAGTAGGTTCCACCGGCTCCACCTGTGCCGATTCGGAAGAAACTCGGCGCTTGCGCCTGTACCGTGGCGACCGTCAACAACGACAGTCCCAAGGCAAATGTTCCTATCACCTTCTTTGACTTCATTCCATTCTCCAGTAGTACCAGTAGGCTTGCCTTGCAGGCGAACCGGGGCGCGATCCGTCGCGAAACACCGACTGATCCACCGCTCCCGAATCGCATGTTCGCACACTGGCCTCTCTCTATCCGGACCTTCGCGAGCATCCGGACATTGACGCGCCTGGTCAGTCGTTCACCTAGCTGGCGACTTCAATCTCGAGCCCATCTCCATCCTCGAAACAGAATCGCCTGCCAGGTGCGTAGTCCGCATGTGAGCGCGAAGAGAACCCTGATGCACCACTTGATTGTGGTGATTGGACAGCGTAGAACCTCAACCTAGGTTGAGGTCAAGCCCTTTCCCGAAGCTGGAGACAACGCGATCATGAGACGCAGAATCACCGACGATGCGCTCCCCATCGGGAGACTTTCTGATCGTACCGGCGTGCCCGTTTCGGCCATCCGGTTCTATGAAGCACGCGGTCTGGTCGGTTCGACACGCGATGCGAGCGGACGACGTCGCTTCAAGCGCAGTGTCATCAGGCGCTTGTCGTTCATTCGTATTGCACAAGGCCTTGGCTTTTCACTTGCCGACATACGCGAGCAGCTCGATGGTCTTCCCGATCGGCGTACACCAACCGTCAAGGACTGGTCAATGCTCTCCAGACGTTTCGGCAAAGACATTGACCGGCGCATTGCGGAACTCGAGCAGCTGAAGGAAAACCTGTCGTCGTGCATCGGCTGCGGGTGCCTGTCGCTGACAAAGTGTCGCCTGTACAACCCGGATGATGCAGCAGCGGTGCTGGGCGACGGGCCACGCTATCTTCTCGGCGACTCGGTCGATGACCTGAAGAGCGTCTGATGACGCGCGGCCCGGATGATGCGCATACAGAATTCTGGCGACGATGAACGCCCTGCTAACGCTTCTGCCTGACTTCGCGATCATTGCCATCGGTGCCTGCATCGGGCGGTACATTCCCGACGCAGGCTGGCGACAGATCGACTGGCTAAGCTACAACATCCTGTACCCGGCGCTGCTGTTTGCCGCCGCGTCGCAGCGTCGTATCGAACCGGATGCCCTGCTCTTGCTCGGGCTGCTGGCCTTTGCTGTCGTCAGCACGGGATTTCTGCTCTCGACCAGAATCAGCAGACTATCCACGGACGGCCCGGCAACCCGCGCCGGCAAGTTGCAGAATGCCTGGCGCTTCAACACGGCACTTGGATTCGTTGCCGTCGCGGCGCTACCGTCGTCGGCCTCGGCGATACTCGCCATCATCGTCGGCATCGCCATTCCGCTAGCCAATCTCTACGCCATCCTGGCGTTGACTCGTGGTCAATCCCTGTCGCCGAAAGCCGTGCTCGAGGAGGTCGCGTTGAACCCGTTCCTGCTGGCAAGCGTAGCCGGTGTCGTCGTGGGGCTGAGTGGGCAGCCGGTTCCAGCGCTATTGAGTGCGCTCGTCGACAGACTGGCCGATGCTGCCATCCCGGTCGTCCTGCTGTCGCTCGGCGCCGCGCTTCGCAGCGTCAGACTGTGGCCGCCCGAGCGCTACGCGATCGCCCTGCATGTCATCAAGCTCATGGTCCTGCCCGCTCTGGTATGGACAATAGCGGTGCTTTTCAGACTCGACGGAATTGTCGCGGCAACCTTGCTGGTATTTTCAGCCTTGCCAACAGCATCTGCCGCTCACGTGCTTGCTGTTCGCTACGGAGCCGACCGTGGAAGTGTTGCGCTAGTCGTACTGCAATCCTCGGCAATCGGCCTGATTACCTTGCCGTTCTGGACGGCGGTCGCCGTCCGACTCGCCGAACAGTAGTGGCGCGCCAACTTGATATTGACGCACCGCCATGCGCTCACGAACGAGTGGAGCTACGCCCGCCAGCTTCGCTCGAACGGCAGCCGCCAGGCCCGCGGCGTGATCAGCTGATGCATGGCGTTGGGCCCCCATGTGCCCTGTGCATAGCGAATGACCGGCGGCGGCATCTCGATCAGCGACTGCGACACCTCCCACAGCCGCTCGATGCCGCTCGACGATGTGAACAAGGTGTGATCGCCTCGCATGGCATCGAGAATGAGGCGCTCATAGGCTTCCAGTACTTCACCGATGTGTCGCGTCTCATCCATCGCGAACTGCAAACTGTGCTTGTCGAGCTTCATGCCGGGGCCGGGGCGCTTGCCATAGAACGAAAGTGACGTCTTCGATGCGTCGGAGAGATCGAAAGTCAGGTGATCGGGACCGTGCGCGCCGACGCCCGAATCGCGCGGGAACATGCTCTTCGGTGGTTCGTGAAACGCAATGGATATGATGCGCTGACCTTCCGCCATGCGCTTGCCCGTGCGCAGGTAGAACGGCACGCCGGCCCAGCGCCAGTTGTCGATCGTGCACTTCAGTGCAATGAAGGTCTCCGTCTCGGAGTCCGGGTCGACACCTTCCTCCTCACGATAGCCGATGTACTGACCCCTGACGGCGTCACCGGGCTCGATTGGCATCATGCTGCGAAAGACCTTGTTCTTCTCCTCGGTGATCGATTCGGGCTCCAGAGCGACCGGTGGTTCCATCGCCACGAAGCCAAGAATCTGAAAAAGATGTGTCACCACCATGTCACGGAAGGCACCGGTGTTCTCGTAGAAGCCGGCACGAGAACCGAGGCCCAGCGTCTCGGGCACATCGATCTGCACATGCTCGATGAAGTTCCGGTTCCAGATCGGCTCGAACAGTCCGTTGGCGAACCGGAAAGCGAGAATGTTCTGTGCCGGTTCCTTGCCGAGAAAGTGATCGATGCGGAAAACCTGCCGCTCCTCGAAGACTTCATGAACTTCCGCGTTCAGCGCAACCGCCGATTCAAGATCGGTACCGAACGGCTTCTCCATGACAACGTTCGCCCGATCTATCAGCCCGGCCTCGCCCAATAGCCGGATGACCGACAATGCGGCCTTCGGCGGCACACTCAGGTAGTGCAGTCGTCGGCTGTCATCACCCAGCTCCGCTTCAGCTTGCTTGACGCTCGCCGACAGGCCTTCCGCGCCCGCTGAAAGCGGCACATAGTCAAGCCGCCCGGCGAAGACACGCCAGGCCTCATCATCGATATCGCGTGTGTAGAAGGCATCCAGCGCTTCCCGACAGAAGGCCCGGAATCCGTCACGATCAAGATCGTCGAGCGACACGCCGATGATCCGGCTGTCGGTGATGAACCCCGCCGTAGTCAGGTGAAACAGACCCGGAATGAGTTTGCGTCTGGCGAGATCGCCGGTGGCACCGACGAGTACGACAAGCTGGGGGTGCTCTGGACCCACACTGGCTATCGCCTTTGTCAAGGGTGTGTCGCTCTGGCGCCGCTATACGGCCGTAGGATGCGCAGACAGATCACTATATCGAATCGCGTGCACGGCCCATACCCGATCCGTGGCCCCGGAACCCGGCATCTGGCGGACTCTCGACAACCGGTAGCGTCAAGGTTTTCACTTTCCGGCGAAAACTGGCATGCTAGTCAGCGCATCAGTTCAACGGAAAATACAAGGCCGCCGCAGACGCCATGGGGACTCCCGGGTGCAGCGGTGCCACCAAGAGGAATCACGAGATGACAACACGACTGGCAACGGTACTGGCAAGCAGTGCCCTGATGGCGGCGGGTGCGGTAAGTGCCGATCAGAACTGGGACATGCCGATGGCCTATCCCGCAGACAATTACCACACGGCCAACGCGCAGATGTTCGTTGATGCCGTCTCCGAGTGCACCTCGGGAACACTCAGCATCACCATTCACGCGAGCGGTTCGCTCTTCAAGGGCGATGAGATCAAGCGTGCCGTGCAGATCGGCGAAGCGCAGATCGGCGAGCGCCTGCTGTCCGCGCACGCCAACGAGAATCCTGTCTTCGGCTATGACTCGGTGCCGTTTCTGGCAACCTCCTTCGAGGCGTCCGACGCTCTTCGCGATGCCGCACGGCCCACGCTCAACCGTCTGCTGAACGGACAAGGCCTCACCCTCCTCTACTCCGTACCCTGGCCGCCACAGGGACTCTACTTCGGTCAGGAAGTCAACTCGACGGCGGACATGGCCGGCATCAAGTTCCGGGCCTACAACGCAGCCACGGCGAGAGTTGCCGAACTCGCTGGCATGATCCCGACGCAAATCGAAGCGTCGGAGCTCAAGCAAGCCTTGTCGACCGGCGTCGTATCCTCGTTCATCTCGTCGGGCTCCACTGGCGCTGACGAGAAGGTCTGGGAAGACCTGAGTCACTTCTACGATTCGAAAGCCTGGCTTCCCCGCAATACGATATTCGTCAACACCGAAGCCTTTGACGAGCTTTCCCCGGATGAACAGAACTGCCTGACGAGCGAGGCGGCCAAAGCCGAAGCGGTCGGCTCGGCAGAGGCCGCCCGCCTCGCCGACGGTTTCCTGCAGCAGCTTGCCGATGGCGGCATGACGGTTGCCGAGCCCGGTGAACAACTGGCGGCCGATCTTGGCGAAATCGGCGAGACGATGACCGGTGAGTGGTTGGAGCAGGCCGGCGATGACGGTGCAGCGATTCTCGACGCCTTCCAGGCCAAGTAACGCCACCCTGCAAGAAACCGACGTCATGACTGGCCAGCCAGAGTAGAGAACCCTTGCGACACTTCCTGGACGGGCTCTATCGGCTGGCCGGCATGGCGTCGGCGCTGGCGTTACTCGCTGTCCTCCTGCTGGTAACCGCGCAGATGGTTGCTCGCTGGGCGGGCCTCATATTCACCGGCGGCGCGAATTACGCAGGCTATGCCATGGCGGCAACCTCGTTTCTCGCACTGGCCTACACCTTCAATCACAACGCGCACATTCGCGTATCGCTCTTTGTCTCGAAGGCGGGCCGCTTTCGTCGCGGTGTCGAGATCTGGTGTTACACGATCGCGTCGATGGCAACCTGCTTCTTCGCCTGGTACGCCGTCTCCGCCAACCGGACGTCGGTCCGCTTGAACGACATCTCGCAGGGTCAGGATGCAACACCGCTGTGGATACCGCAGCTCTTCATGTCTGTCGGCACGATCATCCTTGCCATTGCGGTTCTCGATCACTTGATCCGCATGGTGTACGGCGATCATCGCGGGATAGAAAGCTCGGCGCAGGCGGTGCTTGACGATTCCGCGAGCGACGACGCCGCTGCCGACGATACAGACACCACGTCACGAACATCCGCATCCGCTCGCGCCACTGGTGTAGCCCGGGCGGCGACCTGGCCAGCCGGCCCGTTCTCATCAAGGCTCGGTCGCACGTTGCTGACCGCTGGCATCGTGCTGACTGTCTACGTCGCGATCGAACTGATGACCGGGTTCGATCGGGATGCTGTCGTGCTGAAGGTCCTGGTATTCCTGTTCGTGTTGTTCTTTCTGCTCGGCTCCGGTATCTGGGTTGGCCTGGCACTCATGGGCGTCGCCTATATGGGGATGATCGGATTCACGACCCGATCGCCCGGCAACGCGATGATCATCACGGTATGGACTGGCGCAAGCAGCTGGACACTGACCGCGCTACCCCTGTTCATCTGGATGGGCGAGATTCTCTACCGCACCCGCTTGTCGGAGGACATGTTCAAGGGGCTCGCCCCCTGGCTCGCGCGGGCACCAGGCGGGCTGCTGCACACGAATGTCGTCGGCTGTACGGTCTTTGCCGCCGTGTCGGGTTCGTCAGCAGCCACGCTGACAACCGTCGGCAAGATGTCGATACCGGAACTGCGCAAACGCGGCTATCCGGAGTACATGACGATCGGCACGCTCGCGGGTGCAGCGACACTCGGTCTGATGATTCCCCCGTCACTGACGTTGATCGTCTACGGCGTCACCGTCAAGGAGAGCATTACCAAGCTCTTCATCGCAGGCGTCATCCCGGGGCTCGTGCTGGCCTCGCTGTTCATGCTCTACATCGTCGCCTGGTACTACGTACGCCCGTCCGAACGCCCGAAGCCGGAACCGCGACTCGGCTTGCGGCATGCGCTCATGAACTCACGGTTGCTGATTCCGGTCATCGCGCTGGTCATGATCGTCATCGGTTCGATGTACACGGGCTACGCAACCGCCACTGAAGCGGCGGCGTTCGGTGTGCTCGGTTCACTGGCACTCGCACTGGTGCAAGGTTCATTGAACCGAAAGACCTTTGTCGACAGTCTGCTCGGCGCCACGCGCACATCCTGCATGATCGCGCTCATCCTGATGGGCGCAGGCTTCCTGTCACTCTCGATGGGCTTTACCGGCCTGCCCAGGGCCCTCGCCGAGTGGATAGCGGCGCTTGATCTGTCGCCGGTCGCGCTGATCGCTGCGCTGACGGTCTTCTACATCATCATCGGCATGTTTCTCGACGGCATCTCGGCTGTCGTACTCACCATGGCAATCATCGAACCGATGATTCGGGCGGCCGGCATCGATCTGATCTGGTTCGGAATATTCGTCGTCGTCGTCGTGGAGATGGCGCAGATCACACCACCGATCGGCTTCAATCTGTTCGTCCTGCAGAGCATGACGAACCACGATATCGCCTACATCTCGAAGACGGCGCTACCGATGTTCCTGATCATGGTCCTGATGGTCGCCATCCTGTCGGTTTTCCCATGGCTGGCAACCTGGTTGCCCGACAGGATGATGTGAGGCGTATCGCAAGCCCGGCTGGCAAACCCTGGTCGGGGGTCAACCCGGCTCGCTCAGCCCGGCTCGCTCAACCCAGTCCACTCAACCCAGTCCACTCAACCCAGTTCGCGCTTTCGCTTGAGGGTGACAATAACGCCCCGACGCGGAAACACTTCGTGATACTCGCCGGCCCAACAGGACTCCTCGAGCACCTGATCGTGTGAGATGCCCGCGAACATGAACGCTTCCTTGACGCGATTGGCTCGACCGATGGCGAGCAGCTCGTTACCGTTGTTGATCGCTGTCCTGCCGTGGCTGCAGCCGATGACGGAGAGGACATCCGTCGCCGGGTCCAGCTCGCTTACATAGCGCGCGATCGTCTCCTTGTTCTCCTCACCCAGTCGTAGAGAATCGTTCGGGAACATGAGCACATCGGATTCGATATCCTCATAATCAGTGAAGAACTCGGCGAAGTTCGACGCCATCAGGTCTTGCATGTTGCGCTTGACGAGCGATTTGAAAGTGATGTCGGCGCGTGCTTCAGCCAGCGTTGGCGCATTTCCGGAATCGGACACATCGGACACGATGGCTTCATCGCCGAGCGCAGGGCGCATCGACGCCAGACGCATGTCTCGTATCTCGGGCTCATCGTCGGAGACGAATCTCACTTGACGAAACTGCTCGTTCACCACATCGCCATAGAGCGAATCGTTCGTGTCGAGAGGTGTCGAATCGATACCGCGAACCGTCTGGGCAGACCCGGGGACCGTTTCCTTTCCCGTGACGGTGAAGTCTCTTTGCACAGAGACATCGCCGATCGAGACGCTGTAGATTCGCCGCTCGCCGGTTTCACTCTCGGCATGCTCGTTACGGTAACGGAGATAGTTGGGACCGTGGTCGGCGGCCACTCTCTGCATGCCATATCCCGCTTCCTTGAGACGAGCCACAACACGTTCACCGAAGGGAGTCATCGGGTCCGAAACCTGAAGTGTCGTCTTCAACGGATGCAAGGTCGGCACCTGGGTGAGTGTGTAGACCAGATCTTGCGCGATGACGTCGGGGTCCGGACGGTCGCTCGCGCCGCCGACAAGAGAATTCGTCGCGGCGCAACCGGCTACCAGAGTCAGCGAGCCGAGCAAAGTCAGCGCTTTGGCCGTTCTTCGTGCGCCTGCGTTCATCCTTCCATACTCCTCTGTGTTGATTGGTCAGCGCGTACGTCGTCACCCGGAAATCGCTCCAGTGTGACATTGACTGAATTCGGGTCGAGCTTGCCGCCATAGCGACTGTTGAAACACCCTTCTTCACGGACATCCGATGTTGGCACACCGTTGAGCAACAGTTCTTCCTTGACACGTTGCGATCGCGCCAGCGCATCGCTCTCTGTACCGTCCCAAAGCAGGGATTTACCATGACTGCAACCGCTGATGGACAAGCGGTCGGTCACTGTATCCATGCGCGCCCGCAGACGTGCCAATGCGCGCTTGTTGTTGTCGCCAAGTCGGAGCGACGTCGGCGAATCGAACTCCAGCGTCACCTGCCAGACCGGCTCTCGCTTGCCTTCGTAGCGATCAGGCTGGCGATTGATCCGGTCACCCTGAAACAGAGCCGCCCTGGCAAGCACGATGAATCGCTGCGCACTGACATTTCGCCCGAGTGCTCGCGAATCACCGTCGCTTGCCCGGAGGAGTCGATCATTCCGCTCGATGACTTCGCCCTCGTCATCCAGAAAAACGACGCCCGAGGGGAATGAAGTCCCCCCGCCGACACGCATGCGATGCGGGTCGTCGTTGACGATGAGCGGGACCGGTTCTGCGCCGACGATCCTGATCGGACTGACCGGTACCAATTGCTGGCCGCGCCGCTGATACTGTCTTTCAACGCTGATTCCGGCTACCCGGACAAAATATGAAACTCGCGGCTCATCGACACCGACTGCCTGCGACTTGCCGTAGGTGACATACTGCAAGCCCTGATCCTGAGTCACCCGCTGCACCCCGTAGCCACTTTCATCGATCGCAGCCAACAGAGCGTGCCCGAACGCAGAATAAGGTTCCGAGACCTGCAGTGTCGAACCGAAGGGCGAGAGCGGCGGCAACTGCATCATGGCTGAGACCAGATCGACTGCAACGATCGCCTCATCCGTGTCCTTGATCGTCGAGAATGCATTTCTTTCTGCATCGGCGCGGGTGGCTTCACGCAACGCACAGCCACTCGAAACCAGGAGCAAAGCCACCACGGCCAGCAGGCTGCAAAGAAGTCGAATGCGCCCGGCAAGCATCATGGCGCCAGCCGGTTCTTCGGTACCACATGAAGCTTGCAGGTCATCAGGCTGTCTCATTCAAGGCGAACGACCGATACCGTGTTCTCTCGCTCGAGTATGATCTGGTCGCTCTCGATGGACGAAATGACGTGACCGTTCGGCATGACGGTACCCGGGGTATAGCGGGTGCCGTCGTCGAAGACAACGACACCCGGGCCACTGGCAGACACGATCACGATGCGCCCACCGATCATCGAGTTCGTATCCTTGCTCGTGGCAGAAAATTCCTTGATGGCGAGCGTATCCTTCGCCGCATTGCCGTCCGGTGCGTCGACGTCCAGCGAAGCGAGCCTCGCGTCGGCGTCATCGTTACCGGCGTCGGTAGCATCGCCTTCGCTCAGCTTGGCTTCGGCAACTGTGCCTGTATCCACGATGTCGTTGACGTTGCCTTCGGCGTCGGAACCGGCCTCGCTGCCCGAGGCTGTGCCGGAATCGGCCGCGGGTTCGACTGGTGCATCACGCCCTTCATCGGTTCCAGCAACCACATCGCTGTCAAGCGCTGCGCCGCTGTCGGTCGACTGCAGCTCATCGGCAGAGGGTGCCAGCTTCATGAGCAGAGGTATGGCCGCGATGGACGCGAGCACGGCAACAACCAGCGCTACGCCGAAAGGCCCGCCAAACAGTGCCTTCTTCTTTTCCCTGGTCATCTTGTTGTCGTTCTCCCTTTGCATGCACTTATCGATAATCCGTATCGAATCCGGGTACATCGGACACAGAACGATATTCACGGTCAGCGGCTGTCAACGTCGGCGCTTCCGGCAACGTGGCTTCCGGCACGACGATGATGCCCTCCGGATCAACGACGTCAGCCACTGAGCGCTCGTCCGCGAGCACCTCAGCCCCGAGCGTGTCCGACTCGACGATCTCCTCGGCAACCGGGCGACTCTCGGTCGGTACTTCCCCCAGCGCACTACGCGCGGCGTCGATGCGACCAAGCGTGTCCTGAACGAATGCCCGCGTTCCGGCAATCACCAGATCACCCTTCTCGTGTGTCACGCCTCCTTGTGCGCCATCCGCCTTCGCTTGCAGTTCCCGCGTCACCCAGTCGGCGAAAGCGGGCTGATTGTCCTCGTCGAGACTGAGGCGAGCGACGACGTTTCGATCACGACGATCGAACCAGACCGTTGACGCGTCGTGATGAACGGTCAACTGATGCGCGTCGAGCAGCGGCTCGAGTACCTCGCTCACCGAACCTTTCAATCGGCCACTGACATGCCCCTCGATGTCGTCGGCAACGCGCAACTCGAAGGCATCGTCGTCAACCACGAAGGCAAGCACACTCGCGATCGGCGCTTCCGAGGTCCAGAGGTCAAGGGTCTGACTCTCGCTGTCGTCCGCTGCCACCGCGCAGGCGAGCAACGCGGCGCCAGCCGCGCTACCCCCGGCGATCAACCGGATGCGTTCGACTCTTCCGAAACAATCCAGTCCCTGCATGATTCACTCCTTGCTACAGCTTGGCGGAACAAGCATCCCCGAAAGCGGACACCCACACGGGGATACTCGCATGAGCAGACCGTTCGACGGAACCATGCAGGATACTTAATCTTGCAGCAAATAAACATGCAGCAAGAATTCTGGCACCAGTGCCAATAGTTCGACACCCGTAGCAGATGACTGGCAATCGGCCGTACCACCACTATTATGCCAAGCATGGCAAGCGCGTCAGAGACGTCTGAAAATTCCCGAAGAACTCAAGCGCCTGCGTGGACGTCCGCTGCGACAGCCTGTGCACCGGCAAGCAGAAAGCCGTGCTCGGAACCGATGAAGAATGTTGTCACACCGAGCTTCCGTAACGCTGCAAGCGACGATGTATCCGGAGCGAAGGTCATGAATGCCTTGCCGTGTTGCCTCGCCGCCACGCCGCTCTTGCGTATGGCTTCCACGACGACTTTGCTCTGCATGCTCTCGGCACCGTAGCTCACGGCAAGATCCGCCGGGCCGGCGAACAAGCCATCGATGCCGCCAACTGCGGCTATCGCATCTGCTGCAGCCACGCCTTCGGGTTCCTCGATCTGAGCGATGACGACGGTTTCATCGGTACTTCGGGCAAGCAATTCCGGCATCGTTCTCGTCGTGAATTCCGCCCACCGTGTCGAGCCGGCATAACCACGCCCACCAATCCCGAACCGGGACCTTCGGGCAATATCGGCGGCCTTCTCCTCGGTATCGACATGTGGCACCACCACGCCGGTCGCGCCCGCATCGAGAGCCTGCTGCAGGGATTGCAGCTCGCCCGAACCGACCCGTACGAGGGTCGGGAAATCACGCGCGCAAGTAAGTGCAAGTATGGCATCGAGACGCGCACGATCAAAAGCCGCGTGCTCAGCATCGAGGCAGATGAAATCGAGACCCGACAGCATCAGAATCTCGACAACGTCGTGCGCCGGTGTCTTCACGAATGTGCCTGCCAGGGAATCACCTGCCAACAGGCGTTGACGGAAAGTGGAGGTACTCATGTCATCGATGCCCTGTGAGATGCCGCCCTGTGAGACGTCCTGTGAGACGTCCTGTGAGACGTCCTGTGAGACATCCTGTGAAACGCCCTGTCAGATGCCCCGTGAAATACCCTGTGAACTTCGCGTCAGTGCAGCTTCACTTCGGCACGGGTGGCCTTGTAGATCCGGTCACCCAGCATGATCAAGAGTGTCGAGAATCGTCCGTGAACTGCTGCCTGGTGCATACGATACAGGGAAAGGTAGACCACGCGCGCCACGCGCCCTTCGACGAAAACGGTGCCACGAACGAGATTGCCCATCAGATTGCCGATCGTCGAATAGGAACTCAAGTTGACCAGACTGCCGAAATCCCGATAGACGAATGGCCTTAGCGCCTTGCCACTGCGTGATGCGAGCACGTTACGCGCAGCAACCGTTGCCATCTGGTGGGCCGCCTGAGCGCGGGGGGGCACGGGAATGCCATTGGAGAGAGGACAGGCAGCACAGTCGCCAATGGCGAAGAGACTTGCATGCCCCTTGACCTGCAGCATCTCGTCGACTTCGACCCGACCCAGACGATCTGTGGACAGCCCGCTTGCAGCGAGAAAATCCGGTGCCTTCACACCCGCCGCCCAGACGCTCAGATGGGCAGGCACGACTTGCCCGTCGCTCGTCACGACTTCCGTTTCGCGGACCTTCTCTACCTGCGTATCAGTCAATACATTCACCCCGAGGCGTTCGAGTTCGAGTCGCACCGAATCGCCGATCCGGGCGGGAAGATTCGGTAACAGACGCGGCGCAGCCTCGATGACATTGACGTCCAGACGATCGGCAGAGAATCCCGGAAACCCGTATTCACTCAACCGCTTCACGACGTTGTGCATGTCAGCCGCCAACTCGACGCCGGTCGCGCCGCCACCGACGATCACGATCGATAGTCGCTCACCCGGATCTTCGCTTTCATGGGCGCGGTGCAAGGCCGCCGCAAAGTTCTTGTGAAAGCGCTCTGCCTCCTCACGCGAATCAAGTGCACGACTGAACTCGCGCACGCCCTCGATTCCGAAGTCGTTGCTCTGACTACCGACGGCGATGACCAGCGAACTGTAGTCGATAGTCCGCGTGCGCATTATCTCGCTGCCCATGTCGTCGGTCACGGCATCGAGTCGCAAGCTACGGTCAGTCGCACTGATGCCGGAAACACGGCCGAGTGCAAACGAGAAGCGGTGCTTGCGAGCCAGCATTCGATAGCTTGCTTCGTCGTGGTAGCTGTTCAGGGAGCCGGTGGCTACCTCGTGGTAGAGCGGTTTCCAGATATGGGTCGGGTTACGATCGACCAGCGTCACCTCGACCGAAGCATCGCGTCGTGTCTTCTTTGCCAACTTGACGACCAGCTCCAGGCCTCCGGCACCACCACCGACTACCACGATGTGTTCGCTCATTCGATTGCCTGCTTGAATCCGTTGTTGTTCGGCATGACGAGCGACGACAGGAACGCGGCATCGACCGTCGTGTCGGCATCGACCAGGGCGTTCAGTTCGAGCACCCTGGCGACAATGGAATAGGTGTCGTCGACCGACAGTGAGTACGGCGAATCTGGCGGCATCGCTCGCCGAATATAGTCGAAGAGCGGTGGAGCATAGGGCCATGACACGCCAATGCCTCGGTCCGGCCAGGCACTGATGAGCGTTTCGCGATCGCCGACCAGCTCGAGTGCACGCCCGCCCTCACCGTTCCTGCCATGACAGCGCGCACACTGCGTTTGATATAGACCTGTGCCCTCGCGAGCGTTTCCTGAGCCCGGCGGCAGACCGCTTCCGTCAGCGAAGATCAGTGGCGGGAAAATCAGTGGCGACATGTCGGCGTTCGCGCTTGCGGATTCATCGGCACTTGCCATCGGCACGAGGAACGTCAGTCCACAAGCGGCCGCAAAGGAGAGGTGCATGCAAGTTCTATGCATGCACGTTGACCACGCGTCCGTCCGCTTCGATGCCGAGCGTAAGGACAGCGTTGTAGTGGTAGTGGTGATTCGGGCCGTGTGTCCCGAGCAAGGCCGCTCGGGTCGGCTGGACTCGACCCGCATCATCATGGGCGCGACTTTGCATCATCACGGGAGTTGCCCGGGATCGATTCCACGAAAATCGAAAGCGGATGAATGTCTTGTCGAGTGGTTCGCCATCAAGGCTGGCGTCGTCCCAGGTGTTGCCGCCGTCCACACTGATCTCGACGCGGCTGATCCGGCCGGCGCCACTCCAGGCGAGTCCGGTTATCGCGACGAGGCCCACAGCAAGCTGGTCACCGACCGCGGGCGATGTGATCACCGACTTGACGCCCATGACACGTGAGAAACGCGTCGCGATGCCGTCCCTGCCAAGATCGGTGTAGCTGACAGTATCGAAGCGTGACATGGCGGGTCGGTCAGCGACGGTCAGGCGGCCAAGCCACTTGACGTTACAGATCCCCTCATGTCCGGGTACCAACAGCCGAGCCGGCCAACCGTGCTCTACCCTGAGTGGCTCACCATTCCGGTAGAGCGCGATCATCGTGTCAGCGGGCAAGGTGTCCAGTGCCAGACTGACGGTAACGCCAGCGGCATCCAGCCCCGTAGCGATGAGCCAGCCGGCGTCACTACCGAGGCCGGCTTCTTCCAGGAGGTCGAACACGGGTACGCCAGCCCATTCACCGGACGAGACCAGACCATGCAGCCACCCCGCCGGAGCCTGGACGGCCTGCTCACGCCACAACGAACTGCTGTTGCCACCACATTCGAGAAAGGCAAATCGGGCATGCATCGGCCGTTGTCGCAGACTGTCCAGGTCGAGATGCACTACCTGGCGAACCGCACCGTCGACACGGAGCTCCCACTGGTCGGCATCGATGGCCGGCACACCGCCATGATGGCGTTCGAAGTGCAGGCCGTTGGGTGTTATCGAGCCCTCGAGTTCATGCAGGGGAGTCCACGATGCGCCGGTACCGGGAGAGGACGGTTCAGCCGATATCCAGCGGATGATCCGGCTGTCGTCAGAGGGTGTGCCGTAATTCGAAAAACCACCGCCCGCTTCGCGCCAGCTCCGTGGTCCCGATGTGTTCGTCGCCGCACTCACCGTTCGCCCTGCCGCACCACTCACCAGCAGTCCACCCGCACCGAGGATCGTCAGCGCGCGCCGGCGGCTCAGCTGCTCGCCATCGGCCTGCTCGTCACTGGCCTGCTCGTTACAGGACTGCTGGATACCGGAATTTCCAGGCGACGCGGGCTCGGTCATGCCTCAGTCGCCCGCGAGGCTGATCAAGCGCCGGATTTCGTCGGCCACCAGCACAGGTTCGTCCGCATGCACATGATGCCCGCTCTCGGTTGCGACGACCATGCGCGCCTGGCTGCCCAGTGTACCGAGGTCCTCCTGCAGTTCGACCCAGGCCACTGTCTTTGATATACCGGCATCCGTATCCGGATAGACATCGCGTCCACGTCGAATCACGGTCACCGGAAAGGGAAACCGAGCGTTTCGTTGCCGCCGTGACGTCTCGACCTGCAGGGCAGATTCCCGGAACGTCGCCATCTCGCCGTGGGTCGCCGAGTAGGTCTTGCGCATGCGCGAGAACGCACTCAACTTGCGCCTGATATCGCGCGGGAGCGAAGCGGGAGGTTCGTTCTGGGAGATCACGAATTGCCGATTGCGCGGCATCATCGGACGTCCTCCCGGTTTTTCCAGACGTTCGAATTGTCCCTCGTGCGAGGTATCGATGAGCAGCATGCCGGCCACATCGTCGACGCGCCGTTCGGCCAGCAGACGAGCCACGAATCCCCCGAATGAGTGGGCCACCAGGACAAGCGGCCTCGTCACCCCGGCAACATCGATCAAGGTGTCCAGCTCGTAGGCCAGCCGCCTGGCGTGACGCGGCTGCGCTGACGGGTCGCTCCACCCGTAGCCTGCGCGATCGTAGGTACAGGTTCTTGCCGCATCACCCAGCTCGCTGATGACCGGACCCCATTCGAGAGCACTGCCACCGAGGCCTGGTTCGAACAGGACCGTGAAGGCGTGTTTCTTCGGCGTGCTGCAGCTGACGTGCAAGCGCATCGGACCGATGGACAGAAGCTTGCCGGGGAGTTGCTCGAGGAAACCGAAAGACAGCGGCTCCGGGTCGATCTCTTGTGGGTCGGGGGTCATGTTCGTTGTTCCGCTCTCTGCGGCTTGCACACGTGCTGCACAGCCGACAGTGACAAGCAGAGTCAACATCAACACAACCCTGACGTGATACGTCCGTACGTTGGTCAACGGCCTGCCCTCAAGGCAATCGGTAGGACAGCTCTCTCAGCACCTCGCTGAGTGTCTGCTCGAGCACGACCGGGCGGTCACACAAGGAACGAATGGCGCGCTCACGCTGATCGTACAACCGCTGATGCCAGGCAAGGGTTTCCTCGATTTCGGTGCGCTCGGCAGCCACGAGGCTATTGTCCCGGGTAATCCCGAGAGTGTCTGCATCGTCGAGTTCACCCAACTGATTGAGCGTCGCTTCGATCTGCTCGGCGATCGCGATCTGCTGACGCGTGTAGCGACGAATACCGTCGAGGTAGAGGGCTCGCCGATCATCTGCGACGTCGACGATGCCGTCAGCGAGGCGCGACAGCGCCATCTCTCGATCAGACGCCGGCCACGATTCTGCAAACCGGTCCATCGCGGCGACAGTCGCATCGTCAAACGACTCCTGCTCACCGAGTCGACGTGCCAGAGCTGCTGTATCGTCATCGCGCCGCCAGCTGCCGACAAGTTCCTCGGGAATCGGGATCGGCCAGAAGGTCGCCGGCAGAATCTCGGAAATGTAGCGCTGTACGCACGGCCAGTCCTCGAGTGTCTCGTCCTGTGCACGGGCTGCCGACGACAGGCTGACAACGGCTATCATCACACCGGTCGGCAACGCTCGCGAGAGTATCGACCCGAAGGGAACAGCGGTTTTCAAGTTCATGGATCGAGTAGTCCTGATTTGTCGAGCCCTTGTGTTTCAAGCACTTCTGATTGAAGTCCGGTTGCTGGCAGTCAATCACCACCCGTCAGGCAGGCTTTGCAGGCCCGTCACGTCGTGAGAGTGAACCTCGCAAGGGATCGTAGCCAATCACGGCCAGCGCCATGAATACCAGAGCACAGGCGAGTACGATCAGGAATGCACCCGGCTCGAATCTCCCGTACAACGCATGTCGGACAAGTTCGACCGCATGCGTGAACGGATTCAGCTGGCAGATGCGATACAGCACTTCGCTCGAGTCTCGTATCTTCCAAAGCGGGTAGAGCGCCGAGGAGGCAAAGAACATCGGAAAGATGACGAAATTCATGACGCCTGCAAAGTTCTCCAGCTGCTTGACCAGCGACGAAAGGGCAAGACCCAGCGCGCCGAGCATGAGCCCGGCGAGTATCAGCGCTGGCATCACCAACAGGTATCCGCTCAACGGCGGCCTGATGTCCCAGAACCAGGCAATCAGCAGGAATGCGGCAACCTGCAACAGGGCGACAGATACGCCTGCCAGCAGCTTGCAGAGCAGCAGATACCAGCGCGGCATCGGGCTGGACAGCAGCACGCGCATGCTGCCCATTTCCCGGTCATACACCATCGACAGGGAACTCTGCATGCCGTTGAACAGAAGAATCATGCCCATCAGCCCGGGCGTGATGTACTCCTCGTACAGTACATAGGTTTCGTAAGGCGGAATGATCGACACGCCCAGGACCGAACGGAAACCTGCCGCGAAGATGAACAACCAGACCAAGGGCCGAACCAGCGCTGAGAGGAATCGTCCACGCTGCTTGATGAATCGCAATCCCTCGCGTACGACAACGCCGCGCAGGCAACGGAGTGCATGCACAAGCGTCATTGGTCGCGCTCCCGGGACTCGATATCGGAGAGCTCCCGGACAAGCGACGACACACTCGTCGTGTCATGCGTCTTCATCAGCTCGGTGACTTCGTCGTCCGCAATTACTCGACCGCCAGCCAGCACACAGACACGATCACTCGACTCGACTTCATCCATCAGATGAGTTGCCCAGAGAATGCCGACGCCCTCCTCGCGTGCAAGCGCACGTACGTGCCGACAGAATTCGGACCGGCTCGGTGCATCGAGTCCCACGGTCGGTTCATCGAGCAACACCAGCGACGGTCGATGCAACAAGGCACGCGCGAGCTCGACACGACGACGCTGCCCACCGCTGAGCGAGCCAGCCGCACGCTCCTCCAGATCCCGAAGGTCATGTCGTTCCAGTGTGTTGTCGATGCGCTGACGGGCGTCGTTCCTGCCCAGCCCGTGCAGATCGGCGAAGTAGGCAAGGTTCTGCCGGACAGTCAGATCGGCATCCAGGGTCGGGCGCTGAAAGACAACGCCGACATGTCGAAGGGCAGCGCTGGTTTCCCGGACCAGATCGTGGCCTCGGACCACGACCCGACCCTTTCGAGCCGCAAAGAGACCCGTCGCAATGGAGAACAACGTTGTCTTGCCCGCACCGTTGGCGCCGAGAAGGCACACGAACCGACCCGAAGGCACCGACAGTGATACCGAATCGAGCGCAACCACAGTTCCATAGCGGAAGACGACGTCCTCTACCCGAAGAGCATCGACAGGGGCGCTCACGGAGCGACGACGACGCCCCACGGTAGTCGGCCTACCTTGACTGACTTGATGACACGCTGCTTGTCGAGATCGATCACGCTGACATCACCACTGACTCCGTTCGTCGTGAACAAGCGCTTCTGGTCCGGTGAGAATGTCAGATTCCAGACACGCGGCCCGACCAGCAGATAGTCCTCGACCTCCAGTGACGATCTGTCGACAACGGCGACACGAGCAGAGGGGCCGAGCGCGATATAGACCTTGTCTGTTCCGTCAGAGGCAATCGCGATACCGACCGGTTGAATCGTCTCGGGTCGCAGGCCCGGCACTTCGAACGTGATCTTGCCCTTGATTTCCCGCGTCGCGTTGTCGATGACAGCAACAGTACCGCCGATTTCCGACGAAACCCAGACTTCCTCGCCATCCGCGGTGAATTGCGCGACTCGCGGTCGCGTATCGACAAGCACGTTGTCGACGATCTCGAGCGTCTCGGTATCGATGAAATGCGCCATGTTGGTCGTCTCGGACGTGTTCACGACCCAACGGCCATCCGGACTGACACCGACACCTTCAGGCTCGATGCCGACCGGAATCTCGACGACCTTGCGGCGTTTCTCGATGTCGACGACGGTCACGAGGTTGTCGTCCTCGTTGGCGACATACAACTGTTGCCCATCGGGACTCAAGGCCATGAGTTCAGGGTCAGGACCTGAGGGCAGCGTATGCGTGATGGTGAGCGTGTCGAGATCGAGCACTTCGATGTGATCGTCATCACTCGTACAGATATACAAGTGCTTTGCGTCAAGACCCAGAACGATACCCCGAGGGCGTTCGCCGACCTCGATCGTGTCGGTCACCTCGAGCGTTTCCCCGTCGATGATCGAAATGGTATTGTCCTTTTCATTGCTCACATAGACGGTGTAGGCCTCGGCTCGACCGACCAGAAGCAATGCCCCGATGACAAGCAGCGCAAGCCCGGGCATGACGCCTGACAAGGTTCGCCATCCCTTCGATATCTCTCGATCGTCCTTTGCACTAGGCATGTTCAGGTGTCCTGCATGGTCAGAAGCGTTCGCAACCGGATTCCGGTCTATCGAAACCCAGCGTATCGAGTTCGGTTGTCTCGTGCAGATAGCCATCCTGCGGCGAAACACTGATCAGCATGCGGGGCGCAACGAGCAGGACGGGCTGACGAAGCTGCCCGTTCCACGAGCGGAACGACAGCGGTACGCCCTTGAAGCCGGCAAGCGTGAGACGCTCTGACAGCAGAAAGTCACGAAGCGCCGCTGCATCTGCGCTGCCTGTCTGCGTCACGGCTTCGCCCAGCGCGCGCATCGCGAGCCAGGACGCCTGGTCCCGTGGCGTCATCGTACGATCGGCCATGGCCTCGAAGCGACGCTGGATCTGGGTCGCGCCCCATTGCTCGTGTGCCCGATGCCAGGACGTCGGTGTCAGCCCTTGTGTACCGGCAACCGGCCGAGGCTGCTCGGTCCGGTACGGCAGGTACTCGCCGAATTCGTCACCCGCATCGGCGACCAGCAAGACATCGTGATCGGCGAAGCGCGTGAACGAAGGGATCTCCTGTTGTGCGGTGTGATGGCCCGAGTCAGTGCGACGCGCACCGGGCTCACGATCCCAATCCTTCTCGTCGACAATCTTCAGGCCGAAGCGCTTCGTCGACCGTCTCAACGCGGCGGACCAGAGCTTGTCTTCCTCATGTCGACCCGTGACCAGCACGACTTCGCTCCAGCGCTTCCAGGCAAGATACTGAGCCAGAGCGTCAGCGAGCATGGCATGGCTCGGTGGCAGATGCAGGAGATTGCTTCTGCATTCGCCGCCGCGTAGCGAATCTGCGCTGGATCGAACGTTGAACATCAAGGCGTCCGGCGCCGCGTCGGCGGCTGCGAGAAGATCTTCGGGCTCGAGATCGAGCAACATCAAGCGGTTGCCTTCATCGACCAGGTCGGCAACCCGTTCAGCCAGATTCTCTGTCTCTGTCAGCGTGACATTCTCGTACAGGTACTCGTGACCCAGGAATCCACCCGTCGTCCGATTGTCGGCAATGCCAAGCTCGGCACCCGCAGCTCCGTCGTCATCTATCGGTACATCGACCAGTGACAATGGCACCGGGGGATCTTCTTCCCGCGTCAGCCGGACAACATTGATCGGCAGCGGATCAGCCGCATGAGCGGCGGGCATCCATCCCCGGATGCCCGCGCCCGTCGTGCTGAACCTGTCTGCCGCGCCGGATTTCGAACCCGCGTGTATCTGCAGCCCGACGTCAAGGCTGAGAGGCAACGCGAGCAAGGCTGAAAGAGCGATGAGAAACCGCATCAGGATCAACGTATCTCGAATCTGGCCTGTTGCGATTCGGCACTCGTCCCCGGTATTCGGACGATGAAGCTGCCCGGGCGGATGGCGACGAACTTGATGGTTGCCGTGCCCTCATCGTCGAACTCAAGGCTATCGAGTCCGAGCGGCCGCACCTCGATATCGTTGATGACCACCTCATCAATCCAGATGTTGCGGAAGAATGACGACCCTTCGATGGCAAGCTCACCGGAACCGTCACAGACGATATCGATCTCGTAGTACTTGCCTGACTCCAGCGTGTAGGGGCCGTCTGCGAGGGGCTCGACCACCGACAGCGTCAAGGGTGCGAGTTCGATCGCTCCGCCTTTCAGAAGTCCGGCTGTCTGCGCCGATACGGTGGCGCAGGAACAGGCCAGCATCAGTGCGAAGGCCCGACCCATCCCCTGAGTGAACCGGCGTCCGCATCGCCACGTGCTGCTTGTACTTTTCGTCACTGCCGTTTCCCTCTGCATGATGTATGTAGTGATCTTGATGTCTGTGATGGTCTTGCCCGGATGGCTATGGTCTTGCACGAGTGGACAGGGTCTCACTTGGGCGGAGGCTGCCTGGTACCGGCTGCCGGCTCGAGCGTCACCGTGAACCTGTCATCGAACAGCCAGTCGTCAATACCATCACGATACCAATGGATGTTGGAATAGCCAGCGTCAAGCGCTCGTCTTGCTGCATTCCACGACATCCAGCAATCCATACGACAATAGAAGACCAGATGATGGTCGAGATTGTTGTCACTGGCCTGCTCGAGGTGTGAGAACAGATACGTTTCAGTGACCGGATCAAGTGCACCATAACCCGTGTCGGGAAGCCACAAGGCGCCGGGAATGCCCTTGTGCGGCGGTGGCAGCCAGAGCTGGTCATCGGCCAGGTCGGGCGGCTGGCGCAGTTCGGGAATGACGTCGATCACGGTCGCAGCGTGGTCGCGCATCAAGGCTTCGACTGCCGCGCCGGCAACCGTGCTGGCTCCCGTCAAGCCGATGGGTACCGGCGCATCATAGTCATCCATGCGATAGGCGTCAGGCTCTGCGACACCTGCTTCTGCGACGCCAGGCTCCGCGGTGCGCGCTTCGCCGTTTTCGGCTTCGATGATCTCGCCAAGATCATTCAGCAAGGGCACGCCGTAGTCGAGCAAGATCGATTCGATATCGTCGGCACGAGCGGCGAGCAAGCGGTTGATCTTGCGCTTCCAGTCAGTCTCGTTATAGCGAACCGCCATCGAGACACGAAAATCCAGTCGGATGCGTTCGTCTTCGTCGAGCAAGGGAACGACGACAAGTTCGGCTTCCGGATGCTGGCTGGCGTAATAACCTGCGATCGGCCCCCAGATGAAAGCAACATCGATTTCACCCCGGGCAAGATCATCGAGAGCACGCTCGGCCGGACGCGCTCGGCGCGTATCGGTCACCAATTGATAGGGACGCACATTGCCCATCAAGCCTTCCGTGGCCAGTATGTCGGCCGGGGGTGTCCCCGCGACAACACCCAGTCGAAGATCGTCGAGGACCGGATCGGTCATGCGGCGAGTGACAAGCTTCGAATCTGTCCGGTACACCATCGTGTAGACAGAGTGATAGTACGGATTGGTGTTCTGTACGCGCTCGCTGGTGGTGGTAATCCCGGATATGACATCGCATTGACGTACCCGTAGTGTGTTCCGTATGAACCCGGTCGACTGTGGGTACCACGTGTAGCGAACCTCGAGATCAAGATCTTCCGCGAGCATCTCGACGATTCGATTCTCGAAACCCGCGAGGTTCTCGTCGGAATACGGCAGGTTGGCCGGATCGGCACAGACTCTGAGGCGGTTTGTGGCCAATGCCTGGCGTCCCGTGCCTTCGGCTGCCACAACGACACCTGCCAGGAAGACATCTGCCAGCAACATCAAAATCAGGACAGTCAGCAGCCTTGATGAACCTGAACCGAAAAACAAGGCAAGCCCTGACGGCAATCTCCTTGTTCCCTCGAACCTGCGGCCTGACTCACTCACTCTCATTGGTTCACGGCACTCGAAAAAAAAGCGAGCCCGGAAAACTTGCTCCGGACCCGCCTCTGGTAACTGACCAATCACCGCACTGCGCGGCGCTAGCGCGTTGCAGAACTTCCCTGACAGGAGCCTGCGATGAAGGTCATGACTCTACAGTGAGAAGACGGTCAGGACGCCGCCGAGCGAGGTGTAGCTCGACAGTGACTTGTACGCGCCGACCGCACCCAGACCATCGGTATCACCCGTGAGCCCGGCCGCGAAGCCGATGCCTGCCCATCCGCCAAGGCCAGACAGAACGCCGATGTACTGCTTGCCGCCATGCTCCCAGGTATTGACGTTGCCGATGATGCCGGACGGTGTCTTGAAGCTGTAGAGCTCCTCACCGGTGTTGGCGTCGATCGCTTTCAGATAACCCTCGAGCGTGCCGTAGAAGACCACGTCACCGGCTGTCGCGAGCGCACCACTCCAGACCGAGAACGGCTCGGGAATCGACCACTTGATTTCACCCTTGGCGGCATCCCAGGCGATGAAGTTGCCGAGATTTTCCGTGCCATCTCCCGTCACCCGGCCCCCCGGGAACATCGACAAGGTCGCACCGACGTAGGGCTGGCCGGCTGTGTACTCGACCTCGAAGGGCTCGTAGTCCATGCAGACGTGATTGGTCGGGACGTAGAACAGTTTCGTCTTCGGCGAGTAAGCAGCGGGTTGCTGATCTTTGGTGCCAAGCGCTGCCGGGCAGATATTCGTCGTGTTTACATCCTCGCCGTTCTGCCCGGTCGAATACTCGGCAACGACCTGCGGTCGACCTGTCTTCATGTCGACATGCGTGGCCCAGTTGACGGCTGGATCGAACTTCTCGGCAACGAGCAGTTCACCGGTGACGCGGTCCATGGTGTAGCCAAAGCCGTTACGGTCGAAGTGGACGAGCGTCTTGCGCATTTCGCCGTCCATCTCCTGGTCAACCAGAATCATCTCGTTGACACCGTCGTAGTCCCACTCGTCGTGCGGTGTCATCTGATAGACCCACTTCGCCATGCCGGTATCGGCATCACGAGCGAAGATAGTCATCGACCAGCGATTGTCGCCCGGGCGTTGAACCGGATTCCAGGTACTCGGGTTCCCTGTTCCGTAGTAGACGAGGTTCTCGTCCGGATCGTAGGAGAACCAGCCCCAGGTGGTGCCGCCGCCGATCTTCCACTGATCGCCTTCCCAGGTAGCGGTACCGGAATCGACGCCGACCGGCTCACCGAGATGGGTGGTGTTTTCCGGATCCATCAGCGTCATGTCGTCCGGGCCGGTGGAGTAACCGCGCCAGGCGAGCGATCCGTCAGCGATGTTGTACGCCGTCAGGTGTCCCTGAACGCCGAATTCCCCGCCTGAAATGCCCAGATACACCTTGTCGCCGACAACCATCGGTGCTGCCGTGCCGGTCTCGCCTTTGCCGGGATCACCATTGACGACCGACCACTCCACTTCACCGCTTTCCGCATTCAATGCAACGAGCGTGGTATCGGCCTGGTGCAGGAAGATCTTGTTGTCAGCGTAGGCAACACCCCGGTTGACCGTGTCGCAACACATGACCGGAATGACTGACGGGTCCTGTTTCGGCTCATACATCCAGAGGATGCGGCCTTCCTCGTTGAGGTCCATCGCGTAGACGCGATTGGGAAACGGCGTGTGTATGAACATGGTGTCGCCGATGACCAGAGGACCGCCCTCGTGGCCCCGCAGCACACCCGTGGAGAAGGTCCACGCTGGTGAGAGTTCACCGGCGTTCTCGGCGGTGATCTCTTCGAGCTCGCTGTAGCGCGTATTGGCGTAGTTGCCGGTCGGCATCGCCCAGTTCGCCGGATCAGCGACGAGCTCCATAAGCTCGTCGTTGGCACCGGCGCTTCCTGCTACCACCGCCGATGCCGAAATGGCAGCGATCAGTAGCCCCTTCCTGTGAACAGATCTCATGTTTAACCCCGTGGATACGGCCCGTTAAAACGACAAGGGCAGGATGCCCAACACACACTTGACTCATTCGTAGCGCTCGCCGAAAAGTCGATACACATGACAGACTGGAACGGAATCTATGGCGGCCGCGCAAAGACTATACCTCCGTCGAGGGCGTGATCGCGAGTGTTCATGCGTGTCACGACGGTGGACATTAGTCCCACTCAAGTTCGGTCCAGGCCTTCGTGACGTTCGTCGGGTGCTGCTGCTCGAACAGCATCCAGTCACCCGGATCGGTCGCTTCAGCCTCGCTGACCGCGTCGGCAAGACGCGCACCTGCCGCCAGTCGTCCTCTCGTCTCGTCAAGCAATCCTTCCAGATAGTCGCGCTGCGCGGCGGTAACGCGATCGAAGCTGCCAGGCAAGCCGTGGCCGGGAACAACCTGCTCGATCGGCATCACTGACAATTCATCCATGATCTCGAGCCAACCCCGAAGACTGCCGTCGAGCGAGGGCGTGCGCTCGGCGAAGACCAGGTCCGACGCCCAGAGTGTTCCCGTCTCGGCATCGAACACGCTCAGGTCGTTGTCGGTATGCCCCGTTCGATGCGCCCGTATCGACAGGGGCCGATCCCCTGCATCGACGACAAGCGATTCGCCGACCGGAATCTCGATCGTCGGCGTGCGCAGGCCGGAAACTTCGGCGTCACCACTACCCTCGCCGAACGATGTAGCGAATCGCTCCGTGTAAAAAGCGCCACGTTGCAGCATGGCGCGCGCATGGTTCTCGTGAGCGACAACGTGCTCGACATCCGCGAACGCCGCAGAACCGAAGACGTGGTCGGGATGAAAGTGCGTCAGGACGAGATGACTGACGGGGAGCGAGGTGACACGCCGGATTGCCTGTCGCAGGGCATTGGCAGCGGCAAGACTGCCCCCCGGATCGATGACGACGACCGAGGTCTCGCCGACGATGAAGCCGGTATTGGCGATTTCTCCAACCGTCTCGCGGCTCAAGGGGGCATGCCGGCCGAGGCGAACGTGAATACCCGCAGCGATTTCACTAACATTGGCTGCAACATCGGCTTCAACACTGTCGGCACGAAGTTGCGCGCCTGTGCAGAGAGAAATCAACAGCAATGCGGCTGAAAACGTGAACCCCGTCGATAGCCCGGCGGGAAGGTACCCGAAACCTTCATGGTGCTCTCTACGCATGCAATGGCTTCAGTTCCGGACGCGCGGCGTGCGCTGTGCTTGACAGCATCGCCGTCACGATCCTACCGTGCAACTCGATTCGCGCAGAGACGGACATGCAGGCAAAGACCCTATCGCCCTCGGGAATGAAGAGCCTCCGGGCAAACCGACACTGTCGCCTGCCCTGTCGCCCGCGTTGGCTGCTCGCCTCGGCAGTTCTGTTTCTGGCAGCCGGCTTCGCCCAGGCATTCGACGAGCTGAACGCAGCGCAATCGCTTGTCTACGATCGTCCGCACCTGGCGAGTCTGAAGACAGGCGACACGCTTGCCTACCGCTATCTGGCAAGGCGCGGCAAGAACGATCCCGTCAACGACGAGGCCACGCTGTCAGTGTCAGCGGAAACCGATGCCGAGCGACGCGATGTAGAAGTCGAATTCCTGAGCGACGAGCGCGCCCTGTCCTTGCCGATATTCAATGGCTATCGGGGCAATCCGGTCATCATCGCCATGCTCGAACATGTGGCGCAGACGCTCAGCGCCGAAACCGGTGGCGGTGCACTCTACTTCCGCAATCGTATCCGTGACGCCATGGCGCATGCCGACACGCAAGTCATCGAGGGGTCAGGCCTGTATATTGACGAAGAAGTTGCAGTCTCGTCGGTGCAGTTCTCACCCTTCAGGAACGACGCCTTCCTCGGCAACCGACCAGGCTACGGCGACGCACTCTTCGAGATCATGTTGAGCGACGCCGTGCCGGGTGGCGTCTTGTCGATCGCTGCCGTCTCCGGAAAATCGGCTGCGATCGATACGAGCGAAGCGACAGGATTCGAATACGCGTTGACGCTTGTCGAGCAGTAGAGGTCAGTCAACGTACATTGACCACTGGAATGGAGCACGACTGACACGTGACGTATACCGAATCCTGCAAATCCACCTCCCTCGCTCGACGACGATGGGTCGAGAGCGAATATGTGATCAGAACCGTGATCGCCAGAAGTGTTCTCTATGCCTGGCTGGCGTTGGCAGGCGGCGTCGCACTGGCCCAAGAGAGCGATACACCCGCCACCGGGCAGACCGGCGATGACGCGTCTACAACCGACGAGGAAACCGTCGCCGGCGTAACTGATGAGGCGTCGCAGGAGTGCAGTGCCGAAGACGACTTCCCGACCACCGCGGTGGCCGACTATGTGCTCGGCTGCATGGCCGCCAACGGCAACTCCTATCAAGCCTTGCAGCAGTGTTCTTGCAGCATCGATTTCATCAAGGCTCGAATGAGCTACAAGGAATACGAACAGGCCGGCACGGTTCTTCAGGTGCAACAGGACATCGGCCAGCGTGGCATCTTCTACCGGGATTCACACTGGGCGAAAGATCGCATAGAGAAACTGGAAAATCTTCAGGCAGAGTCGACACTGCGCTGTTTCCAGAACTGACCTTCGCGGCTTGACCTTCGCGTCAGCTCCCGCGCATCAGCTTCCGCTACCTATCGGCGTGCTGCCTTCATAGCGGTTGCCCTTGGAGTCGAGTGCATGAACGGCCAGACTGCCAGCCTCGGGACTGCCCGGATAAGTCAGGGCCACCACCGGATTTTCACTCAACGAAAAATTCGTCTCGACATTGATGAGCGGACGTCCGTCGATCTCTGCCCCGATGGTCTGAACATAGAACGCCGGTATGTAGTTTCGGGACACTTGATCGAACTGCATGCCGGAATTGTTCGGATGGCTGATCTTTATGGTTGCCGACGAGAGCGGCCCGGACAGAGACGCATTGCCTGCCGAGAGCACGGGCGACGCCCCCTCTGCAGCACCGAGACTGGATGCCGTCGCCTCCTGAATGAGCAACTGCATCTTGCCTGCGCGCGCCATCGCAGCGTCCAGATCGGCCATGGCCGGCGCCGAGCAACCGCCCGCCGCCTTGACAAAGGCCGACGCCATGACAAGAGAGCCGTCCGCAAGTTCGGCAACGGCCCTGACGTTCGTGTACTCATTGATACGGATGCGCGTCTCGAGGCTTTCCCAACCCTGCGCTTCCTCGGCAAATTCGAACACCCCGGCGAGTGGCAACGGGTTCTGATCGACAATCAGATGGATGCGGTTGACGGGACGCGACGGGTCAAGCGCCTGAATGCTTATCGGCACGACTGCCGCATCGTGGGCACGCCCTGGCGCGTTGAGTGCGATGATGCCTTCGCCATCCGCGATCGAGACTCCGGGGAAATAATGCTCGCTGAGGGTGTTCCAGCGTGTCTCGGCATCGGAGTTGTCGTCGAGCGGCGGCACTTCGTCTGCGATAGCCTTTGACAGTGACAAGTCCGCTGCGCCAAGAAGCGCAAGGGCACCGACCAGAATGGCGTTGCGCGAGGACAAGCGGCAAGCGCTGATGAGATGGTTCATGTTTCAGGTTCCTCAGAAATCGTCGCCAACGAAGACGAGTGTCCATTACGACACCAGTCGTGGACAAGGTGGATGGGCAAGAGTTCACTGGCTGGTCGGCATCGCCGCACTTGCCTCTGTGATCGGCACGGCATTCCTGATCTGGAACCCTGCCGGACGGTCCAGCGGCGATCCGGCGCTTGCCATGGCACAGGGCAAGTATGCGCGAGCGGTCCGATGGCTTGAGCCGGAGGTCAAGGCCGGCAATCCGCAAGCCAGGACAGTGCTCGGCAATCTCTACTACCTCGGCCTCGGTGTACCGCGAAACGCGCGACGCGCCGCCGAGCTCTACCATGCCGCAGCGAAAAGCGGATATGCCGCGGCTCAGGTAAACCTCGGCAACCTTTATCGACAGGGCATCGGAGTCAACGCCGATGCCTCACGAGCGTACGGCTGGTATCGGCAGGCGGACATCCATGGCAGTCCGGCTGCCGAGTACTACCTCTATCAGATCAGCGTTGAATACACGCTTTCACCGCTCCAGCAAGCAACCGCCAACGAACGCTGGGACCGGCTTGAACAGCTCGTGGCCGAACCGCTCTGATGCGCCGCAGCTCCCGCCCTTGGCGAATTGACGATGCGTGATCCCTTCGCGACGCCTGCTCATCATTTCCCGCAGATCTGGTTGCTGTTCGCCAGTCTTGTGTTTCTCGGCTTCGGCATCCTGTACGACCTGGAGCTGCTGCAACCTGTCTTCGCACTCGATCGCAGCCACGTCACCGCACTGATCGCAGCGCTCGTACTTACCGGCAGCCTTCATGCCGTCTGGCATATCAGCCTGTATTCACGGCGAATCGAGGCGGCTCGCAAGGCACTGTCGAACGCCCGACTGGCGACTCAGCAGGGAGCGATCCTGACGGCCTCGGACGACCCGTACATCGCCGCATGGACGACAGACATCGCGCAGGCTGGCAAGCTCGAAGCCGGTCATCTCGAAGAGTTGTACGAGCTCTATGCCGACCGCTTGCGCAGCCCGGTGGATCTCGGCTGGTTCCTCGTCGATGTCACCATCCGCCTCGGGCTGCTCGGCACCATACTCGGCTTCATCCTGATATTCACCTCGCTCTCCGGACTGTCCATCGAGGGAGCGGAGGGACTTCGCGACCTGCTGGTCGCGATGAGTGGTGGCATGGGGACCGCACTGTTCACCACCCTCGCCGGTCTCATCGGGGCGACGCTGCTCTCGGTTCAGTATCTTGTTCTCGGCCGTCAGGCGGAACATCTCCTTGGCCTGCTGTCCCGCTACCGTGCCGCGCGCGGGCGCGAGACGGGCGTTACCGACGCGTGAGCGGACGGACTGAGCGACTGCATCAGGACGCGAACGGCTGATGCGCAGGAGCCCTCGCTACCGACCTGCCATGGCCGGATCAGATCCGTTCACGGATCTGTTGTTTAACGTACTGCTGGGATTCATCCTGCTGTTCTTCGTTGCGATACTCTTCCTGTCACCCGATGAGGACAGCGGCAAGATCGATATCGAGGCGGAGTATGTAATAACGGTGACCTGGCCTGATGGAACGAACGACGACATCGATACCTGGATAGAAGATCCGGTCGGCAACGTGACCTGGTTTCGCAACCGCAGCACGGGCCTTGTCCATCTTGACAGGGACGATCGCGGAATGCTTAATGATTCGATGGAGGTCGGCGGCAAGACAGTCGAGAACCCGCTGAATCAGGAGGTCGCCGCCATCCGTGGCATGTTGCCGGGCGAGTACGTCGTCAATGTGCACTACTACGACGCCGAAATCGAAACGTCGGTGCCGGTTGCGGTCAAGGTTGCACGCGTCAACCCCGTCTACGTCGTTGCCTACTACGGCAAGACGAACCTGTCCGCAAAGGGTGAAGAACAGACGGCTGTGCGCTTCACGGTCGGTGCCGATGGAGACATTGGCAGCATCAATCAACGCCCGAAATCGCTCGTACCTCGCTGACGTGGCCTCGCTGACGTGACCTCGCTGACATGATCACCGACACTCGCGAATGAATCCTCTGTCAGACAACCTGTTGCCGACGTTCGAGATCACCGGCCTGACGGTGGCCTATATCGCGCTTGCGGCCTTGCTCCTGGGTCTTAACCTGTATTCATCGTGGAGCTGGATCGTCAAGTCACTTTGCAACGTCTTGATGATCGCACTCTGCTGGATCACTTTTCAGTCCTGGCCAGGGCTGCTCGGATGGCCCGCTGAACGCGACTTGCCCACCCTCTTCTACCTCTATGCTGTCACAGTGGAGGAGCCTGAGCGGATCTATCTCTGGGGCTCGGATCTCGAGGAAGGGATGGGCCGTTCCGTGCCGCGCTCCTACGCGGTCGTCTATAGCCCGACGCTGCATGATCGCGTCGACAAGGCGAGTCGAAAACTTCGCAAGGGCCTGCCTGTCATTGGCCAGGTGAACGTTGGCAACGTGAGCGCCGATGAGTCCGACACACTGGAACAGATTCAGGCCAACGATCAGGACATCACCTTCATCGATGCACCCCAGGCCCTGGTACCAGGCAAGAATTGACGATTTCCTTGAGTGACCCTGATCCGAATGACACCATCCCGAATACCCTTGCCCGGATAAACCTTCACACCCGAGAAACCACCATGTACTTCTCTCAGAATCGAGCCCGGCCAGCAGAGCCGTCGACACCGACCCTTACAGCGTCACCTGAACGTAACGCAATTCGTAAAACCTCTGCCGGCGTGCTGGCCTGCGCCGCCTTCGTCGGCATGCTCCTCTTGCCCTTGCTCGCCTCGGCGCACGGTCCGACGCGGCAGAAAGTGACCGAAAGCATCGACATAGATGCATCGCCAACCGATGTCTGGGCATTGATCGGAGAATTTGCCGGAGCCGACCAGTGGATGCCGATGATCACCGCCAGCAGTAGCGATACCGGCAACGAGCCCGGTGCCATTCGTACGCTGGTGCTCGACGGCGGCGCGGAAGTCATCGAGCTCTTGAAGAAGCACGACGATGAGAAGATGAGCTTCAGCTATCGCATACCCGACAAGACGCACGACGTCGCGATACTTCCGGTTAGCAACTATTCATCGACCTTGTCCGTCACCGCGTCCGAGGGTGGCAGCACGGTCACCTGGAAAGGGGCCTTCTATCGCGGCTACCCGAACAATGACCCCCCGCCCGAGCTGAACGACGAGGCGGCCGTGGCGGCTGTGTCGGGCTTGTATCAAGTGTCTCTGGCCAATCTCAAGGCCGTCGCCGAGTCGCCGTGAAGCGAATCGCCCTGAAGCGAGCCACCCTGAAGTGAGCCACGTTGACAACTGCGCTCGCGTCGTGCCGACGCTCTTGCTGTTGTTTGCCGCACCGCTCGAGGCGGAGCCGCTCGCGTTCGCCACGAACCAGGAGTCCAACGACGTCACCGTCATCGACACGGCTACCGGCCAGGTCGTCAAGGTCATTGCGGTCGGCGATCAGCCGGCCGGTGTCAGCGTCTCACCCGGCGCCGACACCGTCTGGATCACCAATCCCGGCGACGGCAGTGTCAGCGAAATCGATGTATCCAGCTTGAGCGTCCGTCGTGTGCATGAACTGGCACCCGGCCCGCTCGCCATACTGGCTACTGACGAGCACGTCTATGTGGCTGACTGGTACGAGAACAAAGTCAGCACGCTCGATGCACGGAGTGGCGAGAAGATCGGTGAGTTCCCGGTGGGCCAGGCGCCGTCCGGTCTCTCACTATCACCCGACGGCCAGACACTGTATGTCGCCAATCGTGACGACAACGCGGTCGGTGCCTATGCGGTTGCAACTGGCGAAAGAACCGGCGAGGCCACCGTTGGCGAACGTCCGTTCGGCATGGTGCTCGACCGCTCGGGACGCCGCCTGTGGATCGCCAATGTGGCGAGCGATTCGGTCAGTGTCGTCGACACGCAAACCTTCGAGACCCTTGCCGAAATCAGCGTCGGCGAACGACCGTATGCCATCGCCCTGGCCGTCGATGAGTCACGCGCCTTCGTCACCGACCAGTACGACGACACCGTCAGCGTCATCGACACCGTGTCATTCGAGCGCATCGCGAGCATCGACGTCGGCGAGTATCCGGAAGGCATTGCGACCCATCCGGATGACCGGCATGTCTATGTCGCCAACTGGTTCGACAACACACTGAGCGTCATCGACGCTGTGACCTTGCGAGTCGACGCAACCATCGAGACCGGTGATGGCACACGCGCGTACGGAAACTTCATCGCCAATGAATGATTCATTCGTCAGCTATATCGCCCATGTCATCCAACGTATGGCTATTCATCCAACGTATGGCTATCCGATGAATGAACGTCCGTTGTCTGCGCGCCGACTAGCTGCCATGATTGCGCTTTGACATCAAAACCCCGAGGAGAGTCCGTCGATGAAGAGCCGAGCTGCCGTTGCCTTCGAAGCAGGTAAACCGCTGGAAATTGTCGAAGTCGATCTCGAGGGTCCGAAGGCGGGCGAGGTGCTGGTGGAAATCAAGGCTACCGGCATCTGCCACACCGATGAGTTCACACGCTCTGGTGAAGATCCGGAAGGAGCATTTCCCGCTATTCTCGGGCACGAAGGTGCAGGCGTTGTCGTCGAGATCGGCGCAGGCGTCACGTCGCTCGAAGTGGGTGACCACGTCATTCCGCTGTACACAGCCGAGTGTCGCGAGTGCGAGTACTGCCTGCACCCGAAAACCAACCTCTGCCAGAAGGTACGCGCCACGCAAGGCCAGGGCGTCATGCCTGACGGCACGTCGCGTTTTTCCTACAAAGGGAAGAAGATATTGCACTACATGGGGTGCTCGACCTTCTCGAACTACACCGTCCTGCCCGAGGTTTCTCTCGCCAAGGTTCGCAAGGACGCACCGTTCGACAAGATCTGCTACATCGGCTGTGGTGTCACGACCGGCGTCGGCGCGGTCATGTTCACCGCCAAGGTCGAACCGAATTCGACCGCCGTGGTGTTCGGACTCGGTGGCATCGGTCTCAACGTCATTCAAGGGCTCAGGATGATCGGTGCGCGTCAGATCGTCGGCGTCGACATGAATCCCGAGAAGCGCGCCATTGGCGAGAAGTTCGGCATGACCGACTTCGTCAACCCGAAAGATCACGACGGCCATGACGGGCTTGTCGGCCATCTCGTCGAGATCACTGGCGGCGGTGCCGACTACACGTTCGAATGCATCGGCAACGTCGACGTCATGCGCGCAGCCCTCGAGTGTTGCCACAAGGGCTGGGGAGAAAGCGTGATCATAGGCGTTGCCGGAGCCGGCAAGGAAATCGCCACCCGCCCGTTCCAGCTGGTCACTGGTCGCGTCTGGCGTGGCTCCGCATTCGGCGGTGCTCGCGGCCGCACCGACGTACCGCGCATCGTCGACATGTACATGGAGGGTCGCATCGACATCGACAGCCTGATCACCCACAAGATGCCGCTCGAGGATATCAACAAGGCGTTCGAGCTGATGCACTCGGGCGAGAGCATTCGCAGCGTCGTCGAATTCTGAGAGTTCATGGAAACCCGAGTCGATGTCCGAACAGGTGAACAGGTGAATTCAAAGACATGAATACGGCCATCGAAACCGAGTCGAGCTGGCGCAGTCACGGCGGCACGCTGTCGGTACATACGCATCAGAGCGATCTCTGCCAATGCGAAATGAAGTTCGCTGTCTTCGTGCCGCCACAGGCAGCCGAGGGCCCATGCCCGGTGCTGTGGTATCTCTCGGGGCTGACCTGTACCTGGGCGAACGTCATGGAGAAATCCGGCATTGCCAGGGCAGCGGCCGAGCACGGCTTCATCATCGTTGCCCCGGATACCAGTCCGCGTGGCGCGGGGGTTGCCGACGACGAAGCGTATGATCTCGGTCAGGGAGCGGGCTTTTACCTGACGGCGACCGAATCACCCTGGGCACCGCACTACCAGATGGATCAGTACATTACCAACGAACTGGCCGCGATCGTCGCCACCGGTTTTCCTGTCGACACGACGCGCCAGGGCATCACCGGGCACTCGATGGGCGGGCATGGCGCCTTGACACTGCACTTCAGGCATCCGACTGTCTATCGCTCGGTCTCGGCCTTTTCGCCCATCGCCGCGCCGTCGCAAGTGCCGTGGGGTCAAAAGGCGTTCAACCATTATCTCGGTGACGATCGCGATGCCTGGTCGGCCTACGATGCGTCCTTGCTGGTCGCTCGACAGCCGACGGCTGCAACCCTGCTGATCGACACCGGAACAGCCGATCCCTTTCTGCAAGAGCAGCTGAGTGCAGAGCATTTTCGAGAGGCCTGCGGGCAAGCGAAGCAACCCCTGGACTACCGCCTGCAAGAGGGTTATGACCATTCGTACTGGTTCATCGCCTCTTTCATCGACGATCACCTGGCGCATCACGCAGCCGCACTGGCTCGCTGACAGTCTGCGTCGTCGCGGTCGAGGGGCGGGACCTCGGATGGAGCGCCTGAAGCCGCAAGACAGAGGCGATCTGTACCCGGCGGCAACGCTCACAATGGGTCTGATGGCCACTATCATTTCGGATCGTCTGACGGTAACTTCAAGTGTCGGCGAGGTCCCTTCGCCGACGGACTTTTCGTCTGACCAAATTGTCTTTGATCAATCTCTGGAGTTGATGCAATGAGCTGGGAAACACCTGCCGCTACGGACTATCGCTTTGGCTTCGAAATCACGATGTACATGTACCACCGCTAAAGCACGGCGGCGTGCCGGGGGCTTTCCGGCCCCCGGCACGCTGAATCGATGCCGTCAGCCGTCCAGCCGCCGGACAGGGTCCGGTTTTTTTTCGCCTGCAGGTCTGTGATGAACCAGTGAGTAATCAGTGAAGATTCGCGTTCTCGGGTCCGCCGCCGGCGGTGGATTCCCGCAATGGAACTGCAACTGCCGGCTGTGTAACGGCCAGCGTACCGGCACTCTGCTGGCGCACGCCCGCACCCAGTCATCGATAGCGGTCACGACTGACGATGTCGACTGGGTACTCTTCAACAGCTCGCCCGACATCCTGCAGCAGCTCAAGGCCAATCCCGAGCTGCAGCCGGCCCGCTCACTGCGCGACACCGGCATCCGCAGCATCGTGCTCATGGACGCCCAGATCGATCACACGACCGGACTGTTGATGCTGCGCGAGAGCAACGTGCCGCTATCGATCTTCGGTACTGGTGCCGTCAAGGAAGACCTTTCCACCGGCAACCCTCTGTTGCGTGTGCTCGATCACTACAGCCGGGTCGACTGGCACGAAATCGAGCCAGCCCATCCAGACAGCGAAGGCATCCGGATACCTGGCGCGAGCGACCTGCGCTTCACCCCGTTGGCGCTGACAAGCAATGCCCCGCCCTACTCTCCGCACCGCGACCAGCCAGTAGCGGGCGACACGCTCGGCATGCTCATGCACGACACCGGCACTGGCAAGCGACTCTTCTATGCACCCGGCCTTGGTGAGCTGGAACCGCATGTACAAGAGGCGATGATGATGAGCGATGTCGTACTGGTCGACGGCACGATGTGGACCGACGACGAAATGATCAGCGCGGGCGCATCGGGCAAGACCGCCCGCTCGATGGGCCATCTACCGCAAAGCGGGCCAGGCGGCATGCTCGAATGGCTCGATCGTTTGCCGGCATCGACGCGTCGGATACTCATACATATCAACAATACCAATCCGATCCTCGATGAAAACAGCACCGAGCGCGCGATGCTGACCGAACACGGCGTCGAAGTGGCTTTCGACGGCATGGACATCGAACTGTGAACGAACGAGTCGCCAATGACGGAGTGGAAGTGGCTATCACGTCCAATGCTCCCTGGAGCCATGAAGAGTTCGAAGCGCGCCTGCGCGAACGTGGCAAGGCGTATCACATACACCACCCGTTCAACGTGATGTTGAACGAAGGCAATGCCACGGTAGAGCAGATTCGCGGGTGGGTTGCCAACCGCTTCTACTACCAGGTAGCGATTCCCATCAAGGATGCCGCTGTCATGTCCAACTGCACCGACCGTGAGGTCCGACGCGAATGGGTGCAGCGCATGCTCGACCACGATGGCTATGACGATCTGCACGGCAAGAGTGACCCCGGAGGCATAGAAGCCTGGATTCGCCTTGGGCTCGCTGTCGGGCTCGAGCGTGAGGAAATCACCGATCATCGGCATGTGAGCGCTGGCGTACGCTTCGCGGTCGACGCCTACATCGATTTCGCCAGACGGCGCCCATGGCAGGAGTCAGTCTGCGCTTCGTTGACCGAATTGTTCGCGCCGGCAATACACAAGCAGCGCCTGGCCACATGGCCCGAGCACTACCCGTGGATTGACGACAGTGGTCTTGCCTACTTTCGGCAGCGCGTCACTCAGGCGAGGCGAGACGTCGAGCACGGGCTCGGTATAACCCTGTCATTTTTCGCGACGCGAGCCCAACAGGAGCGCGCACTCGAGATTCTCGATTTCAAGCTCGATGTTCTCTGGCAGATGAACGATGCCATGGCAGCCCGCTATGGCCTGCCCTCCATGTCGGCATTCGGCACGCGCAGCGGAGTCAGCAAATGAACCAGTCACACGACGACGCTGCAGCACCTGCAGCAACTTCGGGATCGGCATCGACTTCGCCATCGACATCAGATGACACGGTGGAACCGGTAGCGTCCGATGCGCGGCCGAGCGTCGCCAAGCCCTACCGTTTGCAGTTTGAAGACGCCCAGAACGCGTGGGTACTGCTCTATCCCGAGGGCATGGTCAAGCTGAATCAGAGTGCCGGCGAGATTCTCTCGCGTTGCGACGGTGAACGATGTGTCAGTGATGTCGTCCTGATGCTGGAAGCTGCGTTTGACCAGCGCGGTCTGGACGGTGACGTGAAAGGCTTTCTCAGTGTCGCTCTGCAGCAGAAGTGGATACAACTGGCATGACTGAAGACACCGATTCAGCCGGTTCGACGACGCCGACAACATCGAAGTCGGCTGGTAGCGCACCGATGATGACAATGTCAGCGGCGGCGTCGACCCGACTGCCCACCTCTGGCGACGGCGAACGACCGGGGCCACCCTTGTGGTTACTCACGGAACTGACCTACCGTTGCCCGCTGCATTGTGCGTTCTGCTACAACCCGGTCGACTTTGCGCGGCACGAGGACGAGCTGGATACCGAAGGCTGGTTGCGCGTGCTCAACGAAGCTCGCGCACTCGGCAGCGTTCAATGCGGATTCTCCGGCGGCGAACCGATGCTGCGAGACGATCTGCCCGTCCTCGTGGCCGAAGCCCATCGCCTCGGCTTCTATACCAACCTGCTGACCAGCGGTGTGGGCTTGACCGAGGCACGCGCCGATGAGCTGCAGGCGGCAGGCCTCGATCACGTACAGCTTTCCTTTCAGGACTCGACGCGGGAATCGAACGATTTTCTATCCCACACCAAGACCTTCGATCTGAAGAACAAGGTGGCGCGAATCATCAAGCAACGCGAATGGCCGATGGTGCTGAACTGCGTCATTCACCGACTGAACATCGACTACGTCGACAAGATCATCGACATGGCGCTCGAGCTCGGCGCCGAGTATCTGGAACTTGCCAATACACAGTTCTATTCGTGGGCCGACGTCAATCGTGAGCACCTGATGCCATCGCGCGAACAGGTACTGGCGGCAGAGCGCACGACCAACGAATACCGGGAGCGCCATGGCGACAGAATTCGCATCATCTTCGTGGTTCCCGACTTCCACGAGAATCGTCCGAAAAAGTGCATGAACGGCTGGGGAAACGTGTTCCTGACGATAACCCCCGACGGCACGGCACTTCCCTGCCACACCGCCCGAATGCTGCCCGGTCTCGACTTTCCAAACGTGTCCGATCACTCGATCGAATCGATCTGGTATGAGTCCGAAGGTTTCTCACGGTATCGCGGCACGGCATGGATGAAGGAGCCCTGCCGTTCCTGCCCCGAAAAGCACGACGATCTCGGAGGTTGTCGGTGCCAGGCCTGGATGCTTGCTCAGGATCCTGCGGCGGCCGATCCAGTCTGCTCTAAATCGCCTCATCGGCACGTTGTCGACGAGGTGGTGTCTCGAGCGGACATCGGCAAGCTCGCCGATCCGACCACTCAGCCGCTGGTTTTCAGAGAACCGAAGGCATCGCTCCGGCTCAGCCGCTAGCATAGGCGGGAGTGGCCCTTCCCATGCGCTACAACGACCTCGCAGGCTATGGCATAGAAACGATGGTCGCACTGCCGTCGCGTTCCAGAATGATGCGATTGCGTTCGATATTCACGATGCGATGCCCGCTCGGCAGTCTTTCGCCTGCACGGATCTCTCGTCCGTTCGCCAGCACCACGACCTGCGGATCACGGGATGACACCAGAACGATGCGTGCGCCGAGAGCTGTGCCCGTACTCGGGTCCTCCAGCGACAGCACAGGCACCGCCGGAGTCGAAAGATCGATCGGGCCGGGCGGCAGCGAAGCGCTCATGATGGCGCTACCGATAGCCGGCACTGCCTCGGGTTCGTCGTCCGCAGCGATCGGCGTTACCTCTTCCGGTAATTCCGGGGTGTGCATGAGAAGTCGCTTCGAGCGCAGTGAGAAGTCCGGTACCAGCTGGCCTGTTGCCAGCGCGATGCGCGCCAGGCTCGTCTGCACATATTCCCGCGTACCTGAAAACACCAGACCACGCTGGCCTGCTTCGACGACGACATTGCCACCAGGAACGACAGGCGACGCGAGCGAGCGCAGTGCAAGCAACAACTCTTCCTCATCCATCTTCACGAAGTCGACGACCGACCGGCCTTTTCTGTCAAACCAGACGGTCTTGCCACGGCGGTACATGTCGAGATCGTGAGTCTTGAGCAACAAATCGAGCAGATCGTCCACGGTACCGACCAGGCTGCCACTGAGGTGGTCATCGATATCGTCGCTGACCCTGACATCGATACCGGGCTCCTTGCCTTCAAGCAATTTCTGCAAGGTACGCCCCAGCGGAGCGTTCTCAGCCCTGATCTCGACCTGTCGCACATGCTCGACGGCCCCGAGGTCGCGTGTGACGTACGCTGCGAGCAAGGCCAGGAAGAGAACATACGCGACAGCGCGCGCAGGGACGACAGCTCCCACAGGGACAACAGCTCGCGCGTGCCCGAGCCCGCCTGTGCAGGCGCACGCCTCCATCCGGCCGCATGGCGGGCTTGTCGACCTCACCACCGCTGGCCATATCTTGTCGGACCGATGTCCGTCCAATGTCCGCTCTCTATCGCTGCTGATACCTGCCTCATGCGCGGAGCGTCACTTTTGAATCAACTGGATCGTTGTGCGCTCGTTTGCAGATTTCAGGCCGCTTTCGTTCAGAATAGGTGTACCACATCCAGCTGACACAATCAGCCGAATGCTTGTATTTTTTACCGACTTATCAATCAACTACGGAGCTACTGCCCTCATGATGTCGCTACGCCGCGTTGTTCTCGCCCTGTCCGCCCTCGCTTTTTCGGCAGGCACCCTGGCCGACGTGACCGTCACCGCGGTCGGCGTCAAGTTCGAACCGCTGGTTGCCTACATACAGCCTGGCGAAAGTGTCAACTGGACGGCTATGGACGCTCATAATGTGGAGACGATCGGGGTAATGATTCCCGAAGGTGGTGTCGAATTCAACACAGCCCTGGGTGAAAACGTCACACAGACCTTCGACACCCCGGGAATTTACGTCTACAAGTGCACGCCGCACTGGGGCGCGCGCATGGGCGGCGTCGTGGTGGTAGGCGAACCGGAAGACGCAAGCTCGATTCTGGAAGCCTACCTGGCAGCTATCGAAGGAGATCGTGGCAACCTGCTACCGGCCAAGGGCTTGATCAAGAAAGCGGGCAAGGACATGGAAGCGAACGGTCTGATGTAACGGCTCGAACGGGGCCGGGCCGCTCAAGCAAGCGGCCCGGCCAGGATGACCTCGCTTCAGCGTCCCGACTCATCGTTCACCACGAGCACGATCTTCCCGAAATGTTCACCTTCCTCCATGGCACGATGGGCATCGGCAGCATCGGCTAGCGGAACGATGCTCGAGATGATGGGGCGAAGCTCACCACGCGCGAACCGGGGCATGACACGCTCGGCAAATCGTGCGATTAGCGCTGCCTTCTCATGCGGGGGGCGTGAACGCAGCACCGAACCGATCATGCTCTGTCGCTTGACCATCATCGTCGCGATATTCAGTTCTGCCTTCCCGCCCCCCATGATACCGATCGAGACGAGCCTGCCACCGACAGCCAGCGCACGTTGATTGTCGGCCAGGTTTTTCGCCCCGACATGATCGAGTATCAGGTCGACACCACGCTTGTCAGTCAAGGCTCTGATCTCGCTGGCGAAATTCTGCTCGCGATAATCGAAGGCAAAATGGACACCCAGATCGCGGACGCGCTGCAACTTGGCCGCGGAAGCCGTTGCGTATAGCTCGGCGCCCGGCACGAAGCTGCGACAGAGCTGCACGGCCGCTGTGTGAACACCCCCGCCACCGCCGTGCAACAAGATTGATCGAGCATGCTCGGCACGACCGAGTTCGAAGACATTGAGCCAGGCTGTCAGGTAGTTCTCGGCAATGCAGGCCGCCTCTTGCAAGCTCAACTTCTCCGGAACATCGACGCAATGATCACTGCGGGCGATCGTGTATTCGGCATAGCCGCCCCCGGCAACCAATGCAAACACCCGTTGACCTGCCGCCCGGTCGCCAACGTCATCGCCCACAGCATCGATGACACCGGCAACTTCAAGCCCCAGAATTTCAGACTCACCCGCAGGCGGCGCGTAATGACCCGCTCGCTGGACCAGATCGGGTCGATTGACACTGCTTGCTGCAACCTTGACCCGCACTTCGCCAGGACCTGGTTCCGGGCGAGCGATCTCGTCGATGCGCATTCGATCGGCTGCACCGAAACCATCCAGCACGATCGCACGCATCGTGGCGATTCCGGTGGAACTTGTACTGTCAGCGGAGCCTTGCAACTCAGCTTCCCGATGCGGAGCGGTTACCTGCGAGGCGCGCATCCACCCGCGCGACAATCTCGTCGAGAACGCCGAGCTGCAGATCGAACTGCCTGCCGACCCCCTGTACCAGGGCGTCGACACGTTCGATGTTGGCAGCCCCTCCAAACAAGGCGCGCGCTCCCGAGGACGGCTTGGCAAGCCCCTCAGCCGCCTTCGCATACTTCTCGAACGGCACCATGTCCTCCGGATCAGCACCCAGCTTCTCACACAGCGCGCATACCCAGGTGTAAGTCTCCCGGGACTTCTCGATATCATCGTGCACTGCCTCGCGAATCGATCGCATGCCATTCTCCTGGACACAGGCATAGTTACCGGTCACGAGCATGGCCCACTTTGCCAGGGGCACGTATAGCGAATCGAATACCCGGACATGCACAGGCAGTTCGACCGGCTTGCCGTCGGGCAAGGTGTAGCGCACCGCACGAATGTCGTCCTGAAGTTGAATCAGCCGTCGGGTGTGCTCGGGATCGTCAAAGGCAGCCACCTTGAAGTTCGTCGGCAAGCTCACCTGCAACACGTTCTTTGCTTCCTCGGGCGGTCGAAACGCTTGCGGATCGGGGCTTGCGAGCGTGATCAGTGCCGGGTCGAATGACGCCCACAGTTCGGGTTCTGCATAGCAGTGTTCGAGCGCGACGGGTGAAAGCCCCGGTAACCGGGCGAGATAAGGAAGCGGCGGCATGTTCATGATGGCCATGGCCGGAACGCGCGCCTCGGCGATACGCTCGAGCAACTGACGCACGCCATCGGAGCTGTACTGCGGCTCTTGCATCGCAAGCACCACGAGATCGAACCGGGCGGGGTCGACCTTGTCGGGCGTGGCCGCCCTTAGCACACCGGACAGCCCGACCGAGGAAACTTCAACCAGCGAGTCCATGCCGCGGACGGGCATGCGCACACGCGTGCCTTCCGCCGCCAGCAGGGCCGCCGTTCCAGCCGTACAGACAAGCGTTGCATCGTGCCCGGCAAGCATCGCCTTCGTCGCCAGCAGAGAGCCGTAGGAGGCGCCGAGTATCAGGATATTCATGAGATCGTGGGTCCATTGATAAAGAGAATCATGCGCTGCTCGCTTCAGCCCATCGACCTACCGTCGCCTGGCGCTCGCGACGAAAATCGATAGGCGTACCATCGCGATCGGAGCCTGTCGGTGCCGTACCCGCATCGTGGCCCAAGGCATCCAGCACCACCCGACTGCTGTGCAATGGATCCAGCTTTGCCAGATACACATCGTCCCACCAGACAAGCTTGCCTTGTAGCAGTCGAGCATAGATCACCTCGGTGTCGGGATCGGCAAAGACGATCTCGCCGATACGCTCCCGGCACTTCAGGATGAATTCCAGGTTCTGCGCCGCGCCGAGTTCAGCCGCCGGCAGGACGTCTCCCGGGCGACGCGCGTCGATGTTCACCTTCCGATACCTGTCGATGTCGAGCATTCGTTCAATATCCAGAATGGTCATGCAGTCGTTCCAGCCGAAGGCTGCCGTCTTCGGCAAGCTCCCTTCGGGTACATCGTTATCCAGAAACTCGAAGTGTACTTTCTTGTCGCGTGAATCGACCCAGGACAGGAACAGAGCGGGCATGCCGGTGAACGCCTCGACGTTGTGATACAGGAGATCACTGACCGCCTTGTAGCGCCCGGTCTTGTTGCCGCGAATCCAGGCTCTCTCGACGGTCTCGTTCGGCGGAGTCACCATGAAGAACAGGTAGACCCGATGACCAAAGCGGGTGAGCAGTCGGCTCCCCGCGGTACGATCCGGATCGAGCGTGAAGCTGTCGAAGCGGAACCGGTCGATCAACAGGTGCGACATGGCCTGACATGACGCCTTGTAGGCCATGTACCTGTCCAGCTTCTTGTCGATGATCTCGAGCTCCTGCCCGGTGAGCATTGCCCCGTATCGAAAGTCGTCGCCCAGCGATGGGTAGTCGAGCAAGAACTTGCGCCAGTAGTCTGGACTGATCAACGCGAAATCTTCCCAGGGGATGTCGAGTTTCTTCGCGAGCAATCTTTGCTGCGGACGTATCGTGCTCTTGCCTGATGCAGATGCCCCCTTCACGTTCATGATCACCGGTTTCGCCTGGGCAGGCAGTCGACGGTAGCCTTCGGACGCAATCGCGGTGTTCATGATCGGTCCGATGAGTGCACCGATGGCCAGGGCGCCGCGTTCGTTGCTGACAAGGTTGACGGCGATTCGACGAATCAATGCATCATCGGCAATCAACCGGCCGCGTTGTCCGACAATGCCGCCCACGGTACGTACCAGAGCATCGAGACAAGCCCTGTTCAAGTCACTGGTGTCATCCGCCGACCCTCCGGGAGTTCCACCCAACGTCCCCCCGGAATCTGTCGCCCCGCTCGTTGTCGAAATATCACTCAAGTGGTCACGCCACTTCTGCACGGCCACCAGCGGATCGGGTATCGGCAACAAGGGCGCCGCTGCACCCAACGTCCTGACAGACGCATCTGTGTCGTCCGAGCCCTGGCGTTCGTGTTTCACCGCCCGCGAAAATAACGAGGCGAACCTCGCGGCAAGGCTTTTTTCGATGGATCCATTCTTCATGGACGGCTTCGTGGACGGCTTCGGGATCGTAGTTGGGGTGGTCTCCGGGCCCGATCTGGAAAGATACAAGTCGGCGCTCAGGTGCCCGTCGATGACTTCCGCTGCCCGCTCGCGTTCAGCGTCAAAAGCACTCCGGATGAGCGGCATCTGCGGCGTCACGTGCCGTTCGAGAATCGACGCCACCATCCCCCGCAGGTTGATGCCGAGGTCTTCGTAGTTCGGACCATCGGGCACCGACAGATCGGCCGTCACGCGAACGAGAAGTTCATGCACGACCAGCCTTTCCGCACGGAATGTCGCGAGTTCTATCGCGGCAAGGCCCGTCAGCTCCGAAAGCTCCGCTGCATCGCTGTAGTCAAGTTGCGCGTTGCTATCTCTGAATAGCGTGACCTGTGCTTGCAGGCGGCGTGGAATCTTCGATTCGATCCCGGGATTCCAGGCACCGTTACCATCGCCATCGTTGCTACCGCTGTCACCACTCTCCCTGTTGTAGTTGGTCCCCTCTGCAGGCGTTCGACTCATCTATCACCCGGCGCTTTCGTCGAGGCGCCGCTTCCGTTGCCAGACATACTTGAACAGGGGCAAGAGAATGAGGATGACCGCGATGACCGTGATCGGCCCGGCAATGGGTCGTGTCAGGAAGATGCTCGGATCACCTGAAGACAGGAGCAACGACTGCCGCAAGGTGGGTTCGGCAATCGGGCCGAGCACGATAGCGAGAACGGCCGGTGCCAGCGGGTAGTCGAGCTTGCGCATCATGAAGGCAGCAAAGCCGAAGCCGAGCATGAGCCAGACATCGTGCATGTCACGGGTTGCTGCATAGCCGCCAACAACCGAGAGAACAAAGATCATCGCGGCCAGAATCGTGAACGGCATGCGCAGCATCCAGATGAAGACCGGAATGAACGAGAGGTTCACGATCAAAGCAAATATGTTCGAGATGTAGAACGAACCGATGAGCCCCCAGACGAAATCCGGTTGATCGACAAACAGGCGTGGCCCGGGCGTCAAACCCCAGATGACCATGCCGCCGAGCAATATGGCGGTTGTCGGGGAACCGGGTATACCGAGCGTCAACATGGGCAGCATCGACCCGGTCGAAGCAGAATTGTTGGCAGCCTCAGGTGCAGCAACCCCTCCCGGGTGCCCCTTGCCAAATTCCTCCGGGTTCTTCGATGTCAGCTTGGTCACACCATAGGCCATGAGCGAACCTGGCGTCGCGCCTGCCGCCGGCAGGATGCCGACGAAGAACCCGAGGAAAGAACCGATCGCCGTCCCCTTCCACCCACGCTTCATGCCGAGCTTCGCATCCGAGACAGCGCCCTTGACCGTCATCTTCGCCTCGGTCGATGTGATCTTGCCGCGGGTGCTGTCGATCGTCCAGAGCATCTCACCGATACCGTAGACGCCGATGGCCAGTACCAGGAAATTGATGCCGTGCATGAACCCTGAGATACCACCGAATATGAGTCGCGGCTCGCCGGATATCTGATCGAATCCGACGGCCGCCAGCACCAGACCGATGCAGATGGAAAATATGGTCTTTGGAATGTCATCGCCACCCAGCCCGACAAAGGTGGCGAAGGCAAGCAACATCAGCGCGAAGATCTCCGGTGGACCGAAGCTCAGGGCCACCGACGCGAGCAAGGGAGCGAATCCGGTAAACAGGAGATTGGCAACGGTACCGCCGATGAAAGAGGCAATGGCAGCGGTTACCAGGGCAAGCCGTGCCTTGCCCTGCAGCGCCAGAGGCCTGCCATCGAAGGTGGTGGCGACGGCCGTGGAGGCACCCGGTATGCCGAGCGTTATCGAGGATATCGCGCCACCATACATCGCACCATAGTAGATGGCTGCCAGAAAGATGATGGCGGAAGCCGGTGGCACGAGGAAGGTGATCGGCAGCAGTATGGCAACGCCATTGACCGAGCCCAGTCCGGGCATGGCTCCGATAAACAAGCCAAGGGTGACACCGATGACGATCAGCAGCAGATTCTGCGGCTGAATGGCCGACCAGAGACCGTCTCCAAGGAATCCGAGTACTTCCAGCATGGTAGTCAGATTCCCTTGTTGGAACAGCAATGCGGAATTCTGTACATCACTAGTAGATCAGCTCGTAGAGAATGTTGAACAAAGGCTCCGTGAACGGCAGGCCCTTGGGCATGGTTATTCGCATCAGGCCTTCGAAAAAGAAGAAGAACACCACCGGTGTCACGATCGCGAACATCATCGTCAGCCGCCAGGTGTGACGCCCGAGGAACTTCAGGTAGTAGACAAGAAAGATGCACATCGCCCCGTACATCGACACGATATCGATCAGCGCAATGAAACCGAAAATTCCGCCACCGACCTGGAGCAGCATCTTCCAGCCGTAACGATCGAGCAAGGGTTCGTCGGATTGAGAAGGAGGCGACTTTCTTCGAATGCCGTTGTAGGCAATCACACCGGTACAGACAAGCATGATGGCGGAAAGCCAGAAGGGCCAGGCACCGCCGCCCGGCCCTTCACCACTGATGAACCCGACTTCGAGTTCAGCACTCTTCCACATCAAGTAGATGGAAAACAGGGCCAGCACGCCCGCCATGATGAGTTCTGCGCGTCGCATGCGGCCCTCTTCCCCGTGTCAGCTATCGTGTGCGGCTTCGATCACTCTCCCATCGTGGCAAGCAGCTCGGTGTGGCGCTCGACCTGGGTTGCCCAGTAGGCTTTCTGCTCGTCTGCATCCATCCACAGCGGCGAGAGACTCTCGGAAGCCATGTAACCCTGCCACTCCTCCGAGTCATAGATCTTCTTGAAGAGATCCTGATAGTAGGCAGCCGCCTCATCCGACATGCCCGGCGCACCGACGACCGCTCGCTGGTTGTAGTAGCTGAAGTCCTTGCCAAGTTCCTTGACGGTCGGTACATCCGCTACCAGCGGCAGCCGCTCGTCGGAGAAGGAGACCAGCGGGACCACATCGCCGTTCTCATAGAAGCCTTTTGCCTCGGACGGATTGTTGACCGACGACATGATCTGCTGACCGGCCAGATCCTTGGCGACAGCACCACCACCGTCATACGGGATGTACTTGATGGAAAGGTCGTAGTTCTGCTCGAGCCAGGTCGTTACCAGGGAGTCTTCCTGGCCTTTACCGGTACCACCCATGACCCAGTTTCCGTCCTCTGCCGTTACCTTCGCCTGCCAGTCTTCGAAGGTGTTGATGTCGCGATCCTTGTGAACCCAGAGAACGAAGGGATCGACGCCCATCATGGCGACGGGCGTGAAGGTCTGGATGTCGATGCCGAGGTTCTCCTGACGCAGCGGCGTCGTGAAGAACGAATTCAACGTGACCAGAATCGTGTGATCCGGATCGTTCGCCGAATTCAGGGCGAGCAGCGCTTCTGCTCCAGAGCCGCCACCCTTGTTGTTCGGGATGAGCGGTCGTGGCGTCATGTCGTTCTTCTCGGCCACTGACTGGATGAAACGCGCAATCTGATCAGCGCCACCACCAGCGCCCGCCATGATCACGAAGTCGATGGGCTTGGTTGGTTCCCATGCAGTCGCTGCACCACTGAAGGCCGATACGGACAGTGCCGTGGCCGTCATCAATCCCAGAAAGGTTCTTCTTGTTTTCACAGTTCTCGTTCTCCTCGATGAATCATTCCATTTCGCGTGAAGGCGTCACGCGGCGCGTTACGAGATTCGCCTGACAATGAACCCGTCTCGTTTACTAGTGCACAAAGATGACCGGCATCGACGAGTTGTCGACCACCTGTTGCGTGTTGCCGCCAAAGACAGTCTCTCGCTCATGACTCTCGCTGTAGGCACCCATGATCAGCGTGTCAGCACCCTGCTCGGCACTGTGCGCAAGCAAGGCATCACCTATGCGTCTCTTCGCGTCGAAGCGCTTGACCCGGGCCTCGACACCCCGCACCGCGAGATACTCCGCGAGATTGTCCGCATCCGCACCGTGAACGTCGGTTCCCGACGATAGCACCGTGACTTCACTGGCAGCCTCGATCAGCGGCAATGTCAGCGCTACGGCTCGACTCGCTTCGGTCGACCCGTTCCAGCCGATCGCGATGCGACTACCGAGTGAGTCGAGCGGCGCGCTGGGCGGAGGACACATCATCACCGGTCGACCGGTATTGAACAGGGCCGCCTTCAAGGTATTCGAGCCGAGGTTTCGATCGAGATCAGGCTTGGCAACACAGATCAGATCGGCGAGGCGTCCATGTCGCTTGATGACATCGACCTGACGGCCCTGCTGCTCGACCCAGGATGCGGTTGCCTGGCCATTGATCGGCTGATCCGAAAGCGATACCTGCAGGGAGGCCGCAAGTTCGACGAGCTCGGCGCGTAACGAACCCTCGACCTGATCGGCCACCGTACTGCTCTGTTCGATCAAGAGCTTCTTCAAGGCTGCCGGTATCGGCACGCCATACGGCATCATGTCGACCGCCCGCGCCCGGCAATGCGTCACCACGATATGGCAATGAAAGCGCGTGGCAAGCGCTGCTGCGTGGGCAAAGACATGGTCACCCTTGCCGTCACCGCGCACCGGCATGACGATCTTTCGTATCACGAACCCAGCTCCCTGCCCGCCTCGAGGCCGACAGACGTTGCCCACTCCGCTGCCGACACCTTGGCACTGCCTGCGGGCCGGACTCGCTTGAGAAGGATTCGCCCACCAACACACTGTACGGCAACCCCGGCACTCGAGACTTCCATGACCCTGCCGGCGACACCATCACCGGGCACGGATTCACAATCGAACACGCCAAGTTCTGCTCCGTCGAAGAGCGTCCTCGCGCCAGGCGCCGGGTTGGTGCCACGAATAAGGTCGTAGACCTGCTGCACCGGTCGACGCCAGTCGATGTGCGCATGCTTCGCGGTGCACCGTCGCTCATAGGTAGCGCGGGATTCATCCTGTTCTTGATGCGGCGGGTTTCCCGAGCGAAACAGCTCACAGACGTCGAGCACCGAATCGATCGCCGCCGGATAGATCTTCTTGAAGTAAAGATCGATGACTGTGTCATCCGCATCGATCGGACAACGCCACTGCATCAGGACGTCACCCTCGTCGAGGCCGTCGGTCGGGTAGAACCAGGAAAACCCTGACTCGTCGCGACCCATGATGATCGGCCAGTTGACCGCCGAAGGGCCTCTGTGCAGAGGAAGCAAGGAAGGATGAAAACAGATCGAACCGTGCCGGGGAGTGTCTCTCGCGGCAGCCGGCACGAATACATTGACGAAGGCCATGACCATCAGGTCTGCCTGGAACGCGGCCAGTTCATCGAGCGACGCAGCGTCATCGAAGTGCGGCGGCTGCAGGACCGGCAGCCCCACCTCGAGGGCAAGTTCCTTGATCGGATCAACGGGCTTGCCTTCCTTGTCGGGCTCGCAGTAGACCGCAACCACCTCGTCCTTCCCGGCGGCCAGTATCTTCGCCAGTGCGTCCTTGCCGAACGCCTGCTGTCCCATCACGATCAAGCGCATGTCAAGTCTTCGTCTCACCGACGGCACCGGAGTCGATGACGCGTTGCAGCTCATCGCCTTCGTATCCGAGGACACTCGCGAGCACCTCGTTCGTATGCTCGCCGAGCAATGGCGAACGCTCGACCTCAACCGCACTGTCGGAGAGCTTGATCGGGCAACCGACACTCAGATACTCGCCACGTTCAGGATGATCGACACGGACCATCGTGCCGGTCTCGAACAAGCCCTCGTCTTCGGAAATCTCCTTCATGGACAGGATCGGCCCGACCGGAATGTCGTGCGGGTTGCAAATGTCCATGACCTCGAACTTGGACTTGGTCATGGTCCAGGCTTCGATCGTCTCGAATATGCCATTGAGCTTGTCGAGTCGCTCGGCAGGCTTGGCGTAGCCGGCTTCGCTCTTCCATTCGGGCTTGCCGATCACATCGCACACCTTCTCCCAGACCGCCGCCTGAATGATGAAATAGGTATACGCGTTCGGGTCCTGCTCCCAGCCCTTGCACTTCAGTATCCGACCTGGCTGCCCACCGCCGGAGTCATTACCCGCGCGCGGCGTCGAATCACCAAAGGGCACATCTTCGCCGAATTGCGAGTACTCCTTGAGTGGCCCCGTTGCCAGTCGTTGCTGATCCCTGAGCTTGACCCGCGCCAGGTTCAGCACGCCATCTTGCATGGCACAGCTGACCTTCTGCCCGCGACCGGATCTCTCGCGCTGAAACAGGGCGGTGACGATACCGAGCGCAAGATGCAGACCCGTCCCGCTATCGCCGATTTGCGCACCGGTTACCAACGGCGGACCGTCGCGAAACCCCGTGGTCGATGCTGATCCACCCGCACACTGCGCAACGTTTTCATAGACCTTGCAGTCCGCGTACTTGCCGGGACCAAACCCCTTGATCGACGCCATGATGATGCGCGGATTGATTTCCTGGATGCGCTCCCACGAAAACCCCATGCGATCGAGCGCACCCGGCGCGAAGTTCTCCACCAGCACATCGCATTCCTCGATCAGACGAGTCAGGACTTCCTTGCCGGTCTCGTTCTTGGAATTCAGCTCGATGGAACGCTTGTTGTGATTCAGCATCGTGAAATACAGACTGTCGGCACCGGGCACATCGACAAGCTGCTTCCGGGTTGCATCACCGACGCCCGGACGTTCGACCTTGATGACGTCGGCACCGAACCAGGCAAGCAACTGCGTACAGGTCGGCCCGGACTGCACGTGCGTGAAGTCGAGAATCCTGATGCCTTGCAATGCTTTCATCACGTTCGCCTGGATAAGAGTTCAATGAGCCGGATGCGCAACAGCTGCGCAGGCAGGAAACCATAAAAACGACGGTGCGGGAACGCGCAGGTGTCGAAGCCGAGTACCAGGTCTCACGATTGTTTTTTTCGCGACACCACACTCTGCGGATTGAGATTGCCGATGCGACCGCTCTCGGTTCCGGCCGTTTCGTCGATGACAGCGTTGACCAGGGTCGGCTTGCCGGAATCGAGCGCGGCGTTGACGGCCTCGGCGAGTTCGTCGCGACTGGTTGCATAGGCACCGACTCCACCGAAGGCTTCCATCATCTTGTCGTAACGACTGCCCTTGACGAAGACCGTGGGTGCAACAAGGCCGTCTGCGCCCGGGTTCGTGTCGGTGCCGCGATAGATGCCGTTGTTGTTGAAGATGACGACGCAGACCGGCAACTCGTACCGACAGATCGTCTCGACTTCCATACCCGAAAAGCCGAAAGCACTGTCGCCCTCGACCGCGAGTACGGGCAGGCCCGTCTCGACTGCCGCGGCAATGGCCGCCCCCATGCCGATCCCCATGACGCCCCAGGTGCCGACATCGAGACGCTTCCTCGGTCGGTACAGATCGATGATGCTGCGCGCGAAGTCGAGGGTATTCGCGCCTTCGTTCACCAACAGGATCTCCGGCCGCTCCTTGACGATGATCCGCAATGCCGCAAGGGCACTGTGATAGTCCATCGGGTTGGTGTCGCTGCCAAGCTTCTGGGCCATTCGCGCCAGGTTCGAACTGCGCTTCTCGGCGATCTTGTTAGTCCAGGCTGTTGGCGGCGGCGACCAGGTCTCACCCATATCTGCAAGCATGGCACCGACACAGGAACCGAGGTCGCCGACGACGGGGGCAGCTATCTCGACGTTGCTGTCCATCTCACGAGGCTCGATGTCGACTTGTATGAAGCGCTTGGAAGTGCCCTCACCCCAGGCCTTGCCCTTGCCATGCGAGAGCAGCCAGTTCAGGCGTGCACCCAGCATGACCACGACATCCGCTTCCTTCAACACGAGTGAACGTGCTGCACCGGCAGACTGAGGATGATCGTCCGGCAACAGACCCTTCGCCATGCTCATGGGCAGGTAAGGCACACCGCTCTTTTCGATGAAGGCACGGACCACTTCATCTTCCTGCACGTAAGCCGCACCCTTGCCAAGAATGATCAGCGGACGTTCCGCCGACTTGAGCACATCCAGTGCGCGAGCCACCGCATCGGGCGCCGGCAGCTGGCGCGGTGCCGGGTCGATGACTTCGACCAGCGATGCCTTGCCGACGCTGGCCTCCATTGTCTGGCCGAGAAGCTTTGCGGGGAGATCGAGATAGACGCCACCGGGTCGCCCGGAAACGGCCGCGCGAATGGCACGAGCGACGGCAATGCCGATGTCCTCCGCATTGAGCACGCGAAAAGCGGCCTTGCACATCGGCTTGGCAATGGCCAGCTGATCCATCTCCTCGTAGTCGCCCTGCTGGAGATCGACGATCTCCCGCTCGGATGAACCACTGATCAGGATCATCGGAAAGCAATTGGTGGTCGCGTTCGCCAGTGCCGTCAACCCATTGAGAAAACCCGGTGCCGAAACCGTCAGGCACAGACCGGGTTTCTTGGTGAGATACCCCGCAACGGCGGCCGCGTTACCGGCGTGTTGTTCATGCCGGAATGAAAACACACGCATGCCGGCGGCCTGCGCAAAGCGGCCTAGATCGGTGATCGGGATGCCCGGAACACCGTAAATCGTGTTCAGGCCGTTCAATTGCAACGCATCGATGAGCAGGTGGAAACCGTCGGTCAGCTCGACCTCTTCCGTTTCGCTCACCACCGATGAATGCTCAGGATTCGTTGCCGTGGCCATGTCGTTCATCCTCGAGTTGTCCCTCCCAGGTCGATCGAATGTGATCGTGCAGTTTCATGGTGTGATTGCGTACAAGCATCGATGCGAGTTCCGCCTCGCGATTCTCGAGCGCCTCGATGATGGCCATGTGATCGACGACAGAGCGACTGAACCGGTCGCTTTCCGCCATGGTTCGTCTGCGTACTGCATGCATGTGTTGCAGCAAACCGTCGGCGCTGACCTTCAACAGAGAACACTTGGAAAGTTCCAGGATGCGCTGATGAAAGCGGATATTGGCCGCCGAATATTCGGCGATATCGGCATGCCCGCTACGCTCGCTGTTCTTCACGCCAAGCTGGCGCAACGAGGCGATCTCTGCATCACTCGCCTGCGTCGTCACGAGGCGCGCCGCCATACTCTCCAGCGCCGCCCAGACAACGACCATCTCGAGAACTTCCGAAAGCGATTTCGGCCGGACGAATACGCCCTTGCGTGGCTGGATCTCGACGAATCCGTCCTGTTCCAGCCGGGCCAGCGCCTCGCGAATGGGCGTGCGTGAAATACCGAGATGTTCCGACAGCTGCCGCTCGTCGAGTCTCAGATCGATATCCTTGCCGTAGATATCCATCTCCATGATCGCCTTGCGGAGCACCTCGTAGGTATGGTCCCGCAGCGAGAAGTTGGCCGAGACAGGCTTCAACCGGGAACTGATGGACATCCGGTGGCGGGGGCTCGGGCGCTTCATCTACATGGGCAAAGGTCCTGTGCTGGGAGTGTGGTATACCACATATCAGCTGCATGCGACAACGCAGGCTCGACAACGAAGGCCCAACAACGAAAGCTCGGCAACGACCTCAACGCGATCGCGCTCCTGACGGGCTCGAGCCGTATTGCTCACGAAACCGTCTCGAGAAATGCGTCGCGCTGGCAAAGCCGGTCGCGCTTGCGACTTCAGCAACCGGCAAGGATGATCGCAACAACAACGCGTGCGCCTTTTCGAGACGTAACGCCCGGTATCGCGCGATCACGCCGACACCGAAACGCCGATTGAAGAGCCGATTCAACTGGCGTGGCCCGACCCCGGCAATTGACGCAATCTGTGCCAGTTCGAGTGGATCGGCAATGTGATCTTCCATCGCGTGCAGCGCGGCCAGCAACACGCTGTTGCGGGTGTCCCATCGCTTGGCGGGTTCTGAACGCTGCGGTCCGCCCGAAGGCTGTACTTCGGTATGCAGAAACCAGTCGACAACACTTCGCGCGAAGTCCGCGCCGTGATCGCCGAGAATCATGGCATGCATCATGTCGAGTGCCGCAGTGCCTCCTGCACAAGTCAATCGACCTTGATCGATGACGTAGCGGGAGCGTTCGATGATCGCCGTCGGCGCGACGTTGCCGACGAGCGCCCGGTGCTCCCAATGGACCGTCATGCGCCGACCGGCCATGACCCCGGCACTCGCCAGAACCACAGGCCCGCCCGAAATACCCCCAAGCACGACACCGCGCCGATCGAGATGCTGCAGCCAGCGAGAAACCCGGCGCGAGACGAAGGCAACCGGATCGCCCCCGGCGACAACCAGCATCAGGTCGTAGTCGACGTGCTCGCCGACATGCGCGCTGGCGCGTACCTGAGCACCGCTGGAACTGCTGGCAATGGCGCCGTCGGCTGGCAGTTCACGCACGTCGTAGAGTTTGCGCCCCGCCAACAGGTTTGCCGCCCGTAACGGCTCGACCGCGGCCGCGTAAGACAGCAAAGCGAAGCCGTCGATCAGCAGAAAGCCGATTCTGCGGGGTTGCGCGAATTCTCGTTCTTTGTCGACGGTACTCTGAATGTCCATAATGGACCAGTATACGTCCAGTACAGACCTTCGCGAGTGCGTAGCCGAGGAACATACTCACGCTGTTCGCAAAGATCGTCACCAAAGCAACCGCTCGCATGCGTTATTCCGGTTTCCGGGTACTGAAGGAAGGACTATTCGGAAACCGAGGGTGGCAACCGACGTGGCGCGACGCAACACCTGCGACCGAATACGACGTCATCATCATCGGCGCAGGCGGGCATGGCCTGGCCACGGCCCACTACCTCGCCCGTGAACATGGCATTACCCGGGTCGCCGTGCTGGAAAAGGGCTGGCTGGGTTCGGGGAATATCGGTCGCAACACGACCATCATCCGCTCTAACTATCTGCAAGCCGGCAACCAGCCATTCTATGAACTTTCCATGAAGCTCTGGGAAGGACTGGAGCAGGATGTCGGCTACAACGCAATGGTGTCGCAACGCGGCATTCTCAACCTCTGTCATTCAGACGCACAGAGAGACGCCTATGCCCGGCGCGGCAATGCGATGCGTCTGGCCGGTGCCGATGCGGTGCTTCTCGACCGTGCCGGAGTCAGGCGGCTCTGTCCGTTCCTGAATTTCGATGATGCCCGCTTCCCTATCGTCGGCGGGCTGCATCAGCCACGTGCGGGTACCGCGCGTCATGACGCAGTCGCCTGGGGCTATGCGCACGCCGCGGATAGTCGTGGGGTCGACATCGTGCAGAACTGCGAAGTCACCGGCTTCCAGATCGCCGACGGCCGCTGCACCGGCGTCGAGACGACTCGCGGCCGAATCAACGCGCCGAAGATTGCCGTCTGTGTTGCAGGATCCTCCAGTCGCGTGATGGCCCTGGCCGGCATGCGCCTGCCGATCGAGAGTCACGTCCTGCAGGCCTTCGTGTCAGAAGGGCTGAAGCCGATCATTCCGGGAGTTGTCACGTTTGGCGCAGGGCACTTCTATATCAGTCAGTCCGACAAGGGCGGTCTGGTGTTCGGTGGCGACATCGATGGCTACAATTCCTACGCACAACGCGGCAACCTGCCGGTTGTCGAAGATGTATGCGAAGGCGGCATGGCGGTCATGCCGATGATCGGTCGAGCGCGTCTGCTACGCATGTGGGGCGGCGTCATGGACATGTCGATGGATGGCTCACCCTATATAGACAAGACGTCCGTCGACGGCCTGTTCTTCAACGGTGGCTGGTGCTACGGCGGCTTCAAAGCGACCCCGGCAAGCGGCTGGTGCACCGCGCATCTCATCGCGACCGGTGAGCCCCATCCCGTCGCGGCCGGGTATCGACTCGACCGTTTTCGTCACGGCGCGATGATCGATGAACGCGGCGCTGGCGCACAGCCGAACCTGCACTGATGCTAATAGACCATCCCTTGCTCGGTCCGCGCGATGCACGCGAATTCGTGATACTCGGCGATGCGTCATTGATCGACCGGCCCCGGCCGGATGATTTTGCCACCCGGGACGATGCCATCGAGCACTTCCACGACTGGCTGCACCTGCGCGTCAATCCTGCAGGCGCGCATGAGGAACTCTGGTATCACGAACAGGGCGACAGATCATGGCTGGTGGTCACTCGCGACACCACGACGCACGCGGTACTCGCGGTGCAGCTCGCACGAGACGTCGCCCTCGAGCGCGGTCGCGGACGATGAGTGACAAGCGCAATGAGTGACACCCGGACGGGCACTGGCGTGCGCCGGATCAAGGGCGATTCGCAAGCGCACGAACTGATCGATCGGAGTCAGGAGCTTTCCTTCGCCTTCAACGATCGCAGGCTCAAGGGCCACCCGGGCGACACGCTGGCATCCGCGTTACTCGCCAATGGCGAACGACTGATCGGGCGTTCGTTCAAGTACCACCGCCCGAGAGGAGTCTTCACATCGGGCGCGGAAGAACCGAACGCCTTGATGACCCTGGGGAGCGGGGCGCGACGCGAACCGAACACGCGCGCAACCGTGACAGAACTGTTCGAGGGTCTGCACGCGCGCAGCCAGAACCACACAGGTCCTCTCAAGTTCGACCCGATGGCGATCAACGATCATCTGTCGAGATTTCTCGGTGCCGGCTTCTACTACAAGACCTTCATGTGGCCGAAGGCTTTCTGGGAACGCGTCTACGAACCCATCATCCGTCGCGCAGCCGGCCTCGGTGCGCTTTCGGGCAAGGCCGATGCCGACGTCTATGATCGCGGTTGGCTGCATGCCGAGCTTCTCGTCGTCGGCGCAGGCCCTGCCGGCCTCGCCGCGGCACTCGCCGCCGGGCGCAAAGGCCTGAGGGTCATCCTTGCAGACGAGGATTTCGTGCTGGGTGGCCGACTCAACGCGGAGCGCCTCATCGTCAACGGCGAGCCAGGGGCAGTCTGGGCAGCACAGGCTGCCGCCGAACTCGCGTCCCTCGACAACGTCCGTGTGCTGAGCCGCACCTGCATTTTCGGTGTCTATGATCAGGGTAGCTACGGTGCGCTCGAGCGCATGACAGATCATCTTGGTGCCGACAAGACCGGCCGAGCCCGCGAACAGGCAAAGACACCGCCGCCGCAGGTCCTGGATCGGCAAGTCCCACCCGGGCAAATTCCACCCAGGCAAATATACTGGCGCATTCGTGCCACCCATTGCATTGTCGCGTCGGGTGCCACTGAACGCTCGATCGCGTTTCCCGACAATGACCGGCCCGGCATCATGCTCGCCGGCGCTGTACGTGCCTATGCCAATCGCTGGGCAGTCGCGACCGGCAAACATGTTGCCGTGTTAACCAACAACGATGATGGCTGGCGTACCGCACAAGACCTGACGGCGGCGGGGGTGAGGGTCGCTGCCGTCATCGACACACGATCGGTTGAGCAAGCCGACACGGGTAGCGCGCAGTCATCGCAACGCGATGGCCTCGGCGATGTCAAGACGTTTCACGGCAAGTGGGTCACGGCGACCCGGGGTCGCCTCGGTCTGAGCGGCATCACCTTGAACGGCGGCAAGCAACTCGACGTCGACTGCCTCGCCGTATCCGGCGGCTGGAATCCGACCGTTCACCTCAGCTGCCATCAACGCGGCCGCCCGTCGTGGAAGGACGATATCGCGGCCTTCGTTCCGGACGGTGTGCTACCGGATGGCATGCGTATCGCGGGCGCGGCAGGCGGTGCCTTCACCCTGGGGTCCTGCCTCCGCACGGGTACAGAAGCGGCGCGTCAGATACTTGATGAACTCGGGCGCAACAGCGGCGGAATCGATGTTCCGGTCGCCGATGACGAGGCCAGCAAGATAACGCCGTTCTGGCACGTCGGCGCGAAGGCGGGAGCTACTCGACGCGCCTGGATCGACCTGCAGAACGATGTCACCACCAAGGACCTTGCGCTGGCGCGGCGTGAAGGCTTTGCCGCGGTCGAGCACCTGAAACGCTACACCACCCTCGGCATGGCAACCGATCAGGGCAAGACCTCGAACGTGCTGGGCCTTGCCATCATGGCGGAACAGGCCGGGCAAACGATTGCCGACACCGGCACGACCGTTTTCAGACCACCCGCAAGCCCGGTGGCGATCGCCGCGTTTGCGGGCCGCGCCCGTGGCAGGACGTTCCGACCGACGCGTCTGACGCCGAGTCACGGCTGGGCCGAGGAACGCGGCGCCGTCTTCGTCGAAGTCGGCAACTGGCTCCGTGCCCAGTGGTTTGCCGAACCCGGTGAAACGCACTGGCGTCAGAGTGTCGACCGTGAAGTCACTCGCACACGAGCATCGGTCGGGGTCTGTGACGTGACCACACTCGGCAAGATCGACATTCAGGGCAAGGACGCGGGGGAGTTTCTCGACAGGGTCTATGCCAATACGTTTTCCACGCTGGCCGTCGGCAAGGTGCGCTACGGCTTGATGCTGCGCGAAGACGGTCTCGTCATGGACGATGGCACGACTGCTCGGCTCGGCGAGCACCGATACCTCATGACGACGACGACAGCGAATGCCGTCAGTGTCTTCCGTCACCTGGAATTCTGCCGGCAGTGTCTCTGGCCAGGTCTCGACGTGCACCTGATTTCGGAGACAGAACAATGGGCGCAGTTTGCCGTTGCCGGACCGCAGTCACGAGCGCTACTTGAAAAGATCGTCGATGACACCGATCTGTCGAACGACGCCTTTCCGTTCATGGCTTGCCGCGAACTGACGGCCTGTGGCGGTATCCGGGCACGCCTCTTTCGCATCAGTTTCTCAGGCGAGCTTGCCTACGAGATCGCGGTGCCGAGTCGCCATGGCGATGCCTTGATCCGCGCGCTGATGGCGGCAGGCGAAGAATACGACGCCGTGCCCTACGGCACCGAAGCACTCGGCGTCCTGCGTATCGAGAAGGGACACGCAGCCGGCAATGAACTGGTCGGCACCACCACGGCCGCCAGCCTGGGCCTTGGCCGCATGGTCTCGAGACAGAAAGACTGCATCGGCAACGTACTATCCGAACGTGCGGCATTCGTCGATGAGAGTGCCTTGCGTCTGGTCGGCTTCAAGCCTGTCGATCGGAAACGCACACTGCACGCGGGCGCTCATTTCATCGCACAAGGGATGCCGGTCACCACGCCGAATGACCAGGGCTGGATGTCATCCGTGGCCTACTCGCCAACCCTCGGGCACGACATCGGGCTCGGTTTCATCCAGCGTGGCGATCAACGCATCGGTGAGCAGATTCGTGCCGCCGACCCGGTGCGTGAAAGAGAGTCGGTCGTCGAAATCGTCTCGCCTCACTTCGTTGATCCGGACGGAGAACGCCTGCGTGGATGACTCCTTGAGCGTCTCGGCAAAGGGTATCGAGATTGCCGAAATCACCGATCTCGCTCTGGTGACGCTCGCACTTCCCTACGGGGTCGACGGTGACACATTGAGCCAGATCGTCGAGGCCGCATTCGACATCACCTTGCCGGTCCTCGGCAGTTCCAGCATCGCTCGCCACGGTGAGCGCTTCCTGGGACTTCACCAGGACCGCTTGTACATATTACTTGACGACGACCGTGCCAGAGTTGCAAAATTGGGCTACTCGACGGCAGAATGCCTCTTTCTGGAGCGCTTGGCCGATCGTGAAGCGCTCGATCCGGACGAGGATGACGGCAACGCTGAACCGATCCTGTTCCTGAGCGATCAATCCGACAGCTGGTTCATGGTTCGCTTGTCCGGCAAGCGCGCACGTCAGGTACTCGAGCGGGTCTGTCCGCTGGATCTGCATGAGGAGGTCTTCGAACTGGACGATTGCGCCCGGACCAGCATGGAACATCTTGCCGTCATCATCGTGCGCGAAGCGGACGACGGGTTTCTCTTGTTGTCACCCCGCTCCACCGCACGCAGTTTCGTGCATGAGCTCGAGCTGTCTGTCGACTACACGAGCGAGTTGTATCTGGACGAGAACACATGAGAATGGTCACGGGCATGGGCACGGAAAGCGAAACGGGCGTCTGGAAATCCGGTCGCGGCAAGGGCCGGCGAACCACCAAGGGGCGCCAGCTGGACGACGAGGCTCTTGCCGAAGTTCAGGCGCTGATCGGTGAGCGGGAGCGACGGCGTGATCTCCTGATCGAATTCCTGCACATCATCCAGGATCACTGCGGGCACCTTTCCAAGGCGCATCTCACCGCGCTTGCCCACGAACTCCGGCTGGCGCCCGCCGAGGTCTATGAAGTCGCCACGTTCTACGCGCATTTCGATGTCATCGGCGATGGTGATGCGCCCCCTCCCGAGCTCACCATTCGGGTGTGCGACTCGCTCTCCTGTGAACTCGCCGGTGCCCGGGCACTCAGACAAGCGCTCGAAGACCAACACGCGGGTGGCGGCAAGGTACGGGTATTGCGAGCACCGTGCATGGGCCGCTGCGATACCGCGCCGGTCCTCGAACTCGGTCACGCACACATCGACCATGCCACGCCCGGAAAAGTGGACGCGGCGATTGCGGCCAGCCACACGCACCCGACGATTCCCGACTACGAAGGCTGCAAGGCTTACAGCGCGGGCGGCGGGTATCAACAGCTGCAAGCCCTTCGGGCAGGTGATCGCGATGTCGACGAACTCCAACAGACGGTTCTCGACGCGGGTCTGCGCGGCCTTGGAGGCGCCGGATTCCCGAGCGGACGGAAGTGGTCGTTCGTGCGTGCCGAAGCGGCACCCCGCTACCTCGCTGTCAACGGTGACGAGGGC
>Ga0209828_1000013_pt1 | contig 136726 bp, 118 predicted proteins | sample MaitaG_FD_187429 | JGI IMG/M metagenome (GOLD analysis project Ga0209828, IMG submission 187429) | Marine algal microbial communities from Maine, USA - Maine_Asex2 metaG (SPAdes) (version 2) | ecosystem: Host-associated > Algae > Red algae > Unclassified | place: Maine, USA | collected 2015-01-05
GGAGGTCTGCACCACGTTTGTCTGGAGGTGGATGATGTCTGCGCCGCGAGGGACGAATTGATCGCAAGAGGTGCTCGCGTCCTCGGTGACGGCGAGCCAAGGACGGGCGCTCACGGCAACCCGGTCATCTTCCTGCATCCGGCGGATCTTCACGGCACCTTGCTGGAACTCGAGGAAGTGCGGCATTCCTGATCCACTGACAACTGCAACCAGCGCATGACGATACCACTCGCATAGACGCGGGCCACATCGTCGACAAAGCCCTTGAAATCAACCGCTGCATCACTGTTCGCGTTGTCCGAGATCGTCCGAACGATCGAGAAAGGCGTGTCGAATGCCGCGCAGACCTGGGCGACAGCAGCACCCTCCATCTCTACGCAGACGACATCCGGCAAGCGCGCCCGAATGTCGCTGGCATCGGCTTTATCGTGCACGAAACGATCGCCGCTCGCAATATCGGCTACGACGACTTTTGGCACAAGCACCTGATGTCTCTGCTGCAAGGCGGCGGGGAGAAGCCTGTGGAAATCCTCTGCCACGAAGCCATTGGCGGCAGTGGCAAGTCGCGCCCGTGCGCGATCGTCGGTCGGCAAGGCGGCGGTGCCGAGCAGGGGAATCTCGTGCCTGGCCAACAGTGGACGGGCATCGAAGTCGTGTTGCCAGAGACGGTTCCCCACCACGACATCACCGCGGCTGAGGTTCGGTGACAGAGCTCCGGCCACACCGGTAAACAGAAGCTCCTGGATGTCGTGACGCGCAATCATCCAGGTAGCCGTACTCGCTGACGCTACCTTGCCCCAGTGGGAAAAGGCGATCAGGACATCGTCTGCCCCGCGCAAGGCACCTCGCCACCACTCTCGACGCCCGGCCATACCGTGTTCACGAACGTCCATCGCCTGTACCAGCGATTCGACCTCCTCCTGCATGGCGCCGAGAATGGCAACGGTCATCAGCCGCCGACCGTGACCCAGCGCAGGATGAAGAAATCATCGGTTCGCAAGGTCAGGTCGATGTTATCCCTGGAAGCGGCGATCAGTGGCTGGACATACATCGGAATGTAGGCGACATCATCCTGGAGGGTTCGGGTCACCTCGTCGAGCATGCCCTGGCGTTTCTCGTCGTCCAGTTCCGTCTGGATCATTGGCAGCAATTCATCCACTCGCGCGCTGGAGTACTTGCCGAAGTTCCAGCTGCCCAGCTTCTTCTCTTCGTTCGGTGTCGCGGCAAGGAATCGGATGGGATGCTCTGCATCGAAGGTACCCGGCGACCAGCCGAGTAGAAACATGTCGAAGCTGCCCTCACGCAACTCGGGCCAGTAGTTCCTGACTGGCATCGTGTCGAGCTCTGCCCGCAGGCCGACGCGCGTCAGCATCGACGCCGCAGCCTTGCAGATCGCCTCGTCATTGATATATCGATCGTTCGGGCAGCGCAGACCAAAGGAAAATCCGTCGGGGTAGCCCGCATCGGCCAACAGTTTCTTCGCACCGTCCGGGTCCAGCGGGAGTCGCTCGGCATTCGCCGTGGAGTACCCCCGCATGCCCTCCGGAACGAGCTGCGCAACCGGTTGGGCGTTGCCGCGCATGATCTTTGCCACCAGCGCATCGACATCGATGGCCTGGTAGGCGGCCTTGCGAACACGAACATCCGTGAACGGGTTCTTTGCACCGGCGTCGTCGCCCAGCGCAAGCGTCTCGTTATGCAACGCGAATCCGAACATGATCACCCGCGCCTCGATGCCCTCGTGCACGGCGATACCGTCACGCTCCTTCATGCGGGGGACATCCTGCAGAGGTATTGGCGAGAGATAGTCGATCTCGCCCGACAACAGCGCCGCCACGCCCGTCGAACTCTCGCCTATCGGCGTGAAGATTCCTTCGGTCACGTTGCCGTCGAGTTCATCCCACCAGCCTTCGAACGCCGTGAGCACTGTCCGTACACCCGGGTCGCGCGCCGTCACTTGATAGGCGCCCGTGCCGTTGGCCTGACGTGTGGCAAAGTTCTCCGCTTCGGTGGATGGACGCGCCGCCTCGTTCGATTCTGCCCAGTCACGATCCATGATCATGAAGTTGGCGATCGAATCGGGAAACAGCGGGTTTGGCTGCAACGTGAGAAAGTCGATCGTGTAGTCATCGACCACGACCACTTCGCTGACCGGGGCGAACCATGAGCGCACATCGGACTCCTCGGCGGATGCTCGCTCGTAGGAAAACAGCACATCGTCAGCGGTGAAATCTGCGCCGTCGTGATATTTTACGCCTTCGCGCAACCTGAACCGCCAACCCTTGTCGTCGAGTGCTTCCCAGGATTCGGCGAGCGCGGGTTCGATCTGCATCGAGGCGTCACGACGAACCAGGCCTTCGTAGACATTGTTGAGGAACCCGAGGACGGGCGCCGAGCTCACCGCATGGGGATCGAGCGTCTGTGGATCCGTAGTCGCCGCCCAGCGAAGGGTCTCGGCGCTGACCGGGGAGCTGACCGATGCCATCGCACTGCCGATCACCGCGGCAAACGATATTGCGGTCCGTTTCATTCGCGTGCAGGTGTTCATGATCTACCCGATTCGGAAGAGGAAGCCGCAGTATAGCGGCACCCGATCAGCGACGATCAGCGTCGCGGCGGCGCATCGAGGAGAGCAAGCGACGGGGTTTCCCTGAGCAATTCCCGCCCGTAGGCCGACACCGGCGATTCGAAGAATGCTTCGCTTGCGCCGTACTCGACGCGCTGGCCTTGCTTGAGCACGACGATACGATCCGCCATCTGTCGCACCACGGCGAGGTTGTGACTGATGAACAGCATCGACAGGCCGAACGTCGATTGAAGATCCTTCAGCAGGTTCAGGATCTGCGCCTGAACCGATACATCCAGCGCCGATGTCGGCTCATCGGCAACGAGAAGTTCGGGGCGGGCGAGCAGTGCCCGCGCGACGGCAATCCGTTGTCGTTGTCCGCCGGAGAACTGGTGGGGGTAGCGAAGCAATGCGCGCTGCGGCAGACCGACCAGTTCGAGTACCGAGGCCGCCAGTCGACGACGCTCGACACGTGTCCCTGCCTGATCGTATTCGCGTAACGGCTCGATCAGGATCGACTCCACACTGTGCCGTTCGTTCAAGGACGAAAAGGGGTCCTGGAAGATCATCTGGATGCGCCGACGCGACGGATGCGAACGACTCCGCGCCCGTCCGGACGGCAGGACCTGCCCATCGAAGTGCAGCGTACCGCGAGTGGGTGTGACGAGACCGGTGATGGTCTTCGCGAGCGTCGACTTGCCACTGCCACTCTCGCCAACCAGTCCCAGCACCGAGCCTGCGGCCACATCGAACGAGACATCATCGAGTGCGCGCACACCGGGCCGACGCCCCAGACCGAACAGATAGCCGGGTGACGCGTCGAAGATCACATCGACATGTCGGAGCGAAAGGATCGGATCGTGAACCGCCGAACGTTCGTTACTCTCACCGAGCAACCAGTCGCTGGCAGCCGTAGCCGACGCCCCGCTGACCCGCCACAGCGGCTTGCCTGCGGCCCCGGACGAAGCCCGCGCCGACGGGCCTCGCCGCGTAGCAGCCGCATCCGTATCGACAGCCTCGACGATGCCGCGAAAGCGTTCGAGTTTACGGTCCATGCGTGGCACCGCCGCCATCAGTGATCGGGTATACGAATCCTCCGGTTGGCCGAGTACGCGTGCGGTGATGCCGCGCTCCTTGACCTGGCCATGACGGAGCACCACCACGCGGTCACTGATCTCGGCAATCACGCCGATGTCGTGAGTGATCAGGATGATGCCGACCTGCCGTTCGTCAGCAAGTCGCCTGATGAGCGCGAGTATCTGTTTCTGAATGGAGACATCGAGCGCCGTGGTCGGCTCATCGGCAGTGATCAGTTCGGGTTCCGTACACAGCGCCAGGGCAATGACGACGCGCTGTCGCATGCCGCCGGAGAACTGGTGTGGCCAGGCGCTCATGCGCGTTGCCGCGTCGGCGATCCCGGTGTCCTCGAGCAAGGCGATCGCCAGGCTTCGTGCCTCCTCCTCACGGCAGTCACGATGCTGGCGTATCGTCTCGATCAACTGCTCGCCGATGCGCATCAACGGGTTCAGGCTTGTTTGCGGATCCTGGAAGATCATGCTGATCCGGTCACCACGAAGGCGGTGAAGCGATGCCTCCGAGAGTATGTCGAGCCGCTCGCCCGAGAGCGTGACGGTGCCGCCGGTGATGCGGCCGGTGCCCGGCAAGAGACCGTTGATGGCCGCGCCGATGGTCGACTTGCCCGCACCCGACTCCCCGACCAGACCGACGATCTCGCCGCGGCGAACATCCATGTCGATGTTCTCGATGGCCGTCTGTTTGCCGAATCGCGATGCGAAGGTGACTGTCAGGTCCCGAATCTCGAGTAGCGTTTCCGGCAAGGTCTCGTTGCTTGCATCCGGTACCACTAGCGAAGCCTCGGATCGAACACGTCGCGCAGGAAATCGCCGAGAACATTGACCGCGACGATCAGCACGACGAGGGTCAGACTGGGAAACAGAACGATCCACCACTCGCCGGAGAACAGATACTCGGTGCCGGTGCGAATCAGCGTGCCGAGCGATGGCTGATTCGGCGGCACGCCGACTCCGAGAAACGACAACGTCGCCTCGAGGAGTACGGCAACGGCCAGATCGATCGTCAGGATGACGAGCAGCGGGCCGAGAATGTTGGGGAGGATATGCACGAGCAGGATGCGCAAGGGGTGCACCCCCATGACCTCGGCAGCCTGTACGTATTCCTTCTGTCGCTCGACGAAGGTCGATGCACGTGCCGTGCGCGCGAAATTGACCCAGAGGGAAAGACCGATGGCGACAGTCAAGACCACGAGCATCAGCTCATCGTGCGTGTCCCGCGGCAGCAGACCTCGGGCGATACCGTCAACCAGCAAGGCCGTCAGGATGGCTGGCAGCGCAAGCTGGACGTCGGCGATACGCATGATGACGGCATCCAGTCGCCCGCCCAGGTAGCCCGCGAGCAAGCCGAGTGTCACGCCGAGTACACTCGCGAAGACGATTGCCGACAGGCCGACGACCAGCGACAGGCGCGTGCCGTACAGTATCGCCGACCACAGATCACGACCCTGATCATCGGTTCCGAGCAGGAAGCGCGCGTCGCCACCATCAGTCCAGCCCGGCGGGACTAGCGAATCGAGAATATCGACACTGCCGATATCGTAGGGATCGAATGGCGCGATCAACGGTGCAAGTGCAGCGGCACCCATTCCGAGCACGGCGACCGTCGCGGCGATCATCGCGAGTCTGCTGTGCAGGAAGAGGTAGAGGAACTCGTTCTCCGTGCCGAGTCGACGCAACCGTTCGAGCAGCGTGCTCATGCGTCGCCGAGCCGCACGCGCGGATCGATGACGGCGTACAGCACGTCGACAATCAGGTTGATGATGACGAACAACAACGCAATCAACACCAGGTACACCGACATCACCGGTATATCGACGTAGCGGATCGAATCGAGGAACAGGAGCCCGAGGCCAGGCCACTGGAAGACGGCTTCGGTCACGATCGAGAAAGCGATGACGCCGCCGAACTGCAGGCCGACGATGGTGATGACCGGCACCAGAGTATTCTTGAGTGCGTGGCCGAGATAGAGGGCGCGCGCATCGATGCCGCGCGCACGGGCAAAGCGGATGTAGTCTGTCTTCAGTACATGTCGCATCTCGGAGCGAACCAGACGCATCGTCAGCGTGAGCTGGTAGACACCCAGCGTCAGCGCCGGCAGTAGCAGCGAGCGCCAGCCATCGAGTGTCAGGAAGCTCGTCTTCCACCAGCCGATCTGCACGGTATCGCCGCGACCGAACGTCGGCAGCCAACCGAGCTCTACCCCGAAGACATAGATCAGGAAGATGCCGATCACGAAGGTCGGCACCGACACGCCGATCAGCGTGACGACGAGAATGAGATTCGCGACGACACCGCCACGCCGAATAGCCGTGTAGATACCGGCCGGGATACCCAGCAACAGGGAGATCGCAAGCGATGCAAGGCCGAGTTCGAAGGTCGCGGGCATACGCGACAGGATCATCTCGCCGATGGGCTGGCGCGTGCGATAGGAGTAGCCGAATTCACCCGAGAGCAGGTTGCCGACAAAGTTCGCATACTGTGTGATGACCGGATCGTCGAGGCCCAGGCTTGCGCGCAGCCTGGCCTGATCTTCAAGTGACGTTTCCTGGCCGACCATTTGTGCGACCGGATCGCCAACGAAGCGGAACAACGTGAAGGCCAGCAAGCTGACCATGGCCATGACGAACAGCGATTGCAGGAGTCGTCGGGCGACGAGAGCGATCATGCGTCGCGACGCTATCAGAACCGATAGCGATAGTCGACGCCGAAGGATGTGGAGTCGGCGCCGCGACGACCGGTGCCGAGACGCGAACCGCGCTTGAGCGACACACCGAGTTCGTCCTGACCCAATACCCGAAAGCCCGCACCGGCATCGAGTTGCAGCGCGAACGCACGCTCTGGCCAGTAGTGACCCAGGCCGACATTAAGGAAGTAGCGTGGCGATACCGCATCCGGAAACGCCGAGCCGACAACCCCTCGTGACAGCGAGCCGTTCAGCGACACGGCCGAAGCCTGTTCGAGGATCACGTCGTCGAGCGTCGTCGTCGGCGACAGACGAAAGGCGTCTGGCAAGCTCGCGACCCGATCGTTGACCACATTCTCGACGCTGACGCTACTCGACCAGGCAATATCGCCGACGGAATCGCGCAGGCCGATCTCTGCCCGGGTGCGGACGCCTTGCGCGAGGCGCTCGTCCGCGCCTCGTGCCGAGATCTCGCTGGCTTCCGCCGAGATCCGTGCGAAGGAGAGTGTTGAAAGCGTGGCGTCCAGCCCGAGCCCCACACGATTTCGTTGCCCGGCTAAACGTAATTCGGCGGATTCATCCGCGGCTTCGCCGGCGGCGAGCTCGACGAAGATTTCGTGTCGCTCACGCGCATCACGCCGCGCATAGCGAAGTTCGCCGCGAATCCGATCCTCTTCGCCTGATGTCAGGAACGCTGCGCTCAACTGCAGGCTCTGGCGGCTCGAGTGCCGAAACAGCGAGAACATGAGTTCACGTTCCTCGTCACGACCCGCCAGTGCGAAGCGACTGGATGTGCGCTGACGGCGCACGACATCGACTCCAATACCATAGCCACGGCCCAGGCCACTGCCGACCCCGCCACCGCGCTGTAAACCGAAGCTGTAGCGGAAGCCCAGTCTGTTATCGCGCGTCGTCAGATCTCCGCTGCGCACACTCACGGTGCTCGCCGTGATGTCGCTCGGCCGAAAACGTCGCAACGCCGTGTACTCTGCGAGCGCGATCCGGCGATCATCCTCTGAACGCGGTTGCTCGAGCGTTCGTACAGCGAGCGCAAAGGCATCGGCATCCCGTCCAAGGCGACGCAGAGCGAGGATCCGATTCCCGTCGGAGAGCATGCTGTCGGTCGCCATCATGGCCTCGATGCGATTCCGATCATCGTTGCGTAGTGCCAGCGCCATTTCCTGCCACGCCGGAGCTTCCAGTCGACGCTCGTGAAGACGCGCCATGATGACCCGCGCATGCTTATGACGGTCGGTTGCCATCAGCCACGAGATCGCCATGTCTTCGCGCCAGAAACCGGCTTTGTCAGTGGTCTCGAGTTCTGCATTGAGGATGTAGTTCACCCACGACTCATTGTCGTCGGCACTGCCATAGCGTGCCAGCACACTGCCGTACTGGCGGAGCATCTTGTCACGATCGCCGTCGGTGCCATCCAGCAAGTGCGGACGCAGTGAACCGATGGCGTAGTGACGGAGTTGCAGAGCGCGATCGACGTGGCCGGCGGTCTCGAGCGCATCGGCATAGGTCAACACGAATCCATAGTCACGGGGTGACCCCGGCAAGGCCCGCTCGAACCAGACTAGCGAACCCGCTGCATCGCCCAACTGTGCGTGGGCGACGGCAAAGGCGCTCCACAGCGAAGGCTGCTTTACCGCGAACTTGCGGTGCTGCTCGAGCATCAGCGCGATGCGCTCGTGGCGGTTGGCACCGATGAGCATCCAGAGGAGACCGCCGATGGCTTCCGCATTGTCCGGTTCGATACCGAGCGCTGCGTCATAGGCGCGTTCGGCTCCATCGACGTCACCTTGCTGCAAGTCGAGCGCGGCTTTCAATGACCAGTATTCCGGCGTACCGCGCAACGCAACACTGTCACTCGTTGCCGTGAGCAAGCGTTGGCCCTCAGCGCCATTGCCTTGCTCCACGGCCAGACGCAAGGCTGTCAGGGCAAGGTCGGGATCGCCGGACTCTCGCCAGAGTCGCTCGGCCATCTGCTGCGCAGCAATGGTTTCACCAGCCGACTGCAGCTCGTCGACAGCGCGCATCGCCTGCAGGACGCGCTGGTCGGTATCCTCGATATCGCTCAACAGTGGTCGCGCGATCGCCAGCAGCTTCGGTCGACGATAGCGCCACGCCACTTCCGCGAGCAGACTCACCTGATAGTTGCCGGGCGTACCGCTCACGCCTTGTATTTCCAGATGCTTCGCGACGCGAAGCGCCTGCTTGGGCTCGGCCAGTCGCCAGTGCAACTCCATGCGCGCCAACGTCTCCTCACTCGAACGCCCATAGCTTGCCGCCAGGCGCTCCCAGGCGCCGAGCGCTTCTCGATAGTTCTTGTGACGCCAATGCAGCGCCGCAAGGACTCGGTAGGTGTCGGCATCACGCCCGTGCAGACGCATCAATTCCTCGAGAGCGTCGGCAGCCCGGTCCGGCCTGCCATCGAGTTCGTAGAGCGACACGAGGTGCTCGATCGACTCGCCGTCGGGAGGTTCGCGCCGCGCGATTTCATGACGGGCCTCAGCGGCAACCGCTGCGCGTCGCAACAGTTCAGCCAGTCGCGCGACTTCGAGCAGGTCGCGATCATCGGCTCGGCCATCGACACGGGAGCGGGAGAGCCAGCGCCACTGTGTCAACGCACGTTCAGGCTTGCCGCTCCACTCAGCCACTCGCGCCAGCGTCTCACGCGTCGTCACATCGTTCGGATCGACCGCAACCGCGCGCTCGGCAGCGTCGAGCGCAACCGTCAGTTCGCCGAGCGCGAGGGCCAGCTCGACTTGCTCGACGAGTGCTTCAGGCGCCTCGGGCGAAAGACCCAGAAACTCCGTATTCCAGGCGAGCGCCCGGTCGGTTTCACCCATCTGCCTGGCCAGCGAAACCGCATGACGCAGTAGCTCGACATCGTCAGGGCGCTGGCCGATACTGACCTCCAGTGCCTGCATGGCGGCCTCGACATCGCCGGCACCGAGCAGCAGAGACTCGATGCGATCGAAATGCGCCGCCTGCTCGGCGGCCGCCACGTCAGTCGAGATCCGATCAAGGTAGACAGCGGCCTCGGCCGGTCGATTGGCAGCCTCGGCCCAGCGCGCAGCCTCCAGGAACCAACGCACACGCTGCGCCGGGTCAACTCTGCCCAGTTCAGCAAAGACCAGCGCCGCCGAGCCGGGGCGTTCGCTGGCCAGATAGACACCAGCCAGAGACTCGCGCTCGGTCGTCGTCGCCTCGACATCGCCGAACAGCGCTTGCTCGATCGGCGTCTGCCCCTCGACGGTCGGTCGATCGCGGGTTGCGGCAAGCGCCAGCCAGTCGAGACCGAGTGAGAATCGTGTTCTCCGCTCGGCACTCGCGAGGTAACCCTGTCGGTAGCAGTCAAGAGCTTCGTCAGCATGCACGGGAGACCCCGCCAACACCTGCCCGCATCGTGCGAACCAATGGGCACTGCGTGCGGGTTGCCGCTTGGCGAGCTGCTGGTACAAGGTGGCGCTGAGGCGCGCGTTGTCCACCAGAAGGCTCAGCTCGGCACCGCGCTCGAGAAGCGCCAGGTCCGGCAGCCGCTCGCGACGATCAAGCGCGAACAGCCGCTGTTCAAGTCGGCTTCTGGCCAAGGCCAGTGCATCCAGACTCTGACGATCGATCTGCTCGAGTCGATTCGCTGTCGCACGCCGCACGTCGCCCGCTGCCAGCTCGATTTCAAGGAGCGTTCGCTGCATGGCATCGAGCGTCAGATTGCTCGCGGTGTCGAGTAACGCACGCGCCTCAGCCCCCCTTCCCTGGCGCGCCAGCGAGAGCACGGCCGACCAGGCATCTTCGTCACTCAGTTCCTGCGACCCGGCCCGCGCCTTTAGATAGGCGAGCGAGAGATCGTCGATGGTATCGCTCGATGTCGGTGCTTCATCGAGTTCCGGTGCCAGTGCAACGAAGGCGGCTGCGAAACCGATACTGACGAGGGTCAGGGAAAACGGGCTGACCAGACGCTCGCGCGGCTTACTCATCCGCCACTCCGTCAACCGTTGCCATGTCGAGGCTTGGCCTTGCATCGATACGCAGGCTTACCCGATCACTGCCATCGGTATCCAGATACAAGCCGTCGTGCAAGGCATGCACGCCCTGCACTGCCGAGCTCGAGCCACGTTCGACGCGATGGCCCGGGCCGAGAATCCTGAGCGAGCGGATCGCACCGAGCGACGAAAGCTGCCATCGACCGTCAAGCGTGCGGGCAAGGCCGGCACGTCGAAAGGCGTTGATTCGAGCAGAATACGCACTGACCGTGGTCGGCTGGATGGGCTGATCCGTCGACCATGCATAGACTTCTTCCAGCGAACGAATACCGGCAGCCTTGGTGCCCGCGTAGAAATGGTAGTAGATATTGATCGGCTTCAGCCGACGCGGGCGATCGGTCATCTCGAAGGTCTCGATGACTCGACGAAACCCGTCGAAGGGACCAAGCCAGTCATTGGTGTAGACGTTCTCGTTCATGATCGGTGCATACACCTGAACATGATCACCGACGGTACGCGCCATCGGCGTCACCAGGCTCAGTGCGGGCTCGCTCCGGGAAATGGTGGTGAAGCCACCGTTCATGTTGGCAAGCCCGGCCGCATCGGCAACGGCAAGGGCATCCTCGCCCGGCAGGGCATCTCCACTCCAGAGAATCACCCGGGTGCGCTTGCCGGGCGGGGCAAGCGTCCGGTCGATGAACGCGGCCGAGCCGACGATCTCGCGCTCGGGATCGTAACGATAGTCCGTAACCGGGAGGTTGTATCTTCCCGAAGCACCGAACCTCGCGAGCAGCTCCCAACGGAAGGGATGGCTGAAGGTATGCGTGGCGATCTCGACGTTCGGCATCGCGAACATGTCCTTCATGGTCTGGAACATGCGCGGCCGACGATCGGCGACGTCATCGAGCTCCGTCATCTCCGCCTCGACGATCGAGATCGTGTGCGGCAAGGGGTAGCGATCGAGAATCCGCTCGCGAATGACTTCGGCACCCAGGCGCCTGCCGGGAAGTTCTGCCCACGAGGGCAAGGCATCGCCGTCGATATGCGCTAACCACAGGCGCTTGCCTTGTTCGCTCGTCACGTCCGGCATCGGCACGGCGGGCAGGCGGAGTGCGCGCTGCAGGAATGCGTAGGGATCGACGACCCAGTAGGCGATTTCTTCGAGATCGAATTCGATCACACCCGGATGGGCGGCAATCCCTCCCCAGGGTCCGGTCACGATCAGGTCGGCAACGGCGCCGCTGTCGTCTTCCAGCGACAGGTGAACCCGGTTATCCGCGGCCAAACTGACCGCCTGACGAGCGAGCGGTCCGAAGCGTGGTGTCAGCGGTTTCTCGAATCCGACCAGTGCGTCCTGCTTGCGTACGCGCGCCGAATCGTTGTCTATCGGGGTATCGATCCGCAGTCCCATGCGCTCCACCAGCGGCGACTCGGGCAATAACCATTGAGCTCCGAAAAGGGCGATCGGCACCCCGTCATCCAGATGCTTCGTGAACCATTGTTGCAAGCCCGGCACTATCTGCACACCACGGTTCCACATCACGACCCCGGCAAAGCGCCCACCGAGCGCGCCCGCCGGCAGGCCATCGGCAGCAATATCGTGGTACACGGGAACGTAGCCGAGATACTCCAGTGGCGTCGCCAGCAAGCGATGCACTTCGGCATCGGCCTGCATACCGCTTGCACGACTGTCAAAGAGCATCAGCACTTCACGTGGCACGACATCAAGCGCACCGACGCCGATGTGATCCAGCGCGGGTGTTGCCACCCAGGGGACTATCCCGTGGCGGGCAATGGCTGCGGCCACTTCGCGCGCGCGCTCACGCTTCGCGGGTGGCACATAGTCGATGGCAATGACATCGAGACCGTGACGCTCACGCACGTCGCCGAGACGCGCCAGCAACCATTCGCGATCCGTTGCGGAAACAGGCGTATGGCGTTCATCCTGGTTGTTCCAGCCCGCATAGAGAGACTCGGCGGCAACCGCTTCGAGATGGGGCGCAATGCGGTCGATGACCTCGAATCCACGGTTGGCAATCAGCTTCATCGAGGGCTGTCGTTGTGCAAGCGTACCGATCAATCGCGACAGTGCATCGGCCTGAACGGCACGCGCAGCCGTCGTCTTCGCCACCAGATTGAAGCTGTCCATGGTGTCGAGGAAGAGCCCTTCGTAGCCGTCTGCACGAAGCTCATCCGCCCGCGCAAGGACATGGCTGACCCAACTCTCGGCAGTCAGATCCATCACCGCGCTGTTCCAGGCGGGATTGCTGCCGAGGATCGATGACGACTCGAGCGTCTCGAATCCGGCTCGCTCCGGACCGACCTCACCGATGCTCAGGTAGGCATAGACGCGAGCGCGCGACCTGCCGAGGTCATCAAGCTCGTCAGGCTGGATGTTGTCTGGCTCGAGAACGACGCGATCGAACTGACGCAGCAGCGCGAGCGGCGGATTCGGCCCATAGAAGAAGGCAATACCGCGACCCTCGAATTCGTCAGCCATCTCGTCGGCCCGCTGGCCGGCCGCCTTGCTGGCAGCGGTCGAAAGCGAACTGTCGCCCTGTTTCGTGGCAACGACGCCACCGCTGCCGTCGCTCCGGACACCGAAGCCGGGCGACAGCGGCAGCGAACCTGCGGCCGCAGCGGCACGGGCGTCACCGGCGGACGGCAGTGAGCTGTCAATGCTTGCCGCCAGGCTGGACCTGTCGGTGTCATCGTTCTTCCCGGCATCGATTTGCAGACCGTCGAGTGCATCGTTGACCAGCCGGGTCACGGCGACGGATTCAGGAACGGCAGCGCGCACCTGCTGTGCTACCTGCTTCTCGAATACCGCGTCACCACTGATGACATCCTGAACGGTAATCTGCAGCGAGAGGCGCGAGTTCTCCTCGGGTCTCGAGCCACGTTCCCATCGATCGACCACAGCCTCGACCGAGTAGCGATGATCACGTGCTGCCCTGCTCGAGTCGAGCCGCGACACACCCAGTACACGCAGTCGGTTCTCGATGAGAACGGCCGCGCTCCGCCGCGACTGATCGGCCATCTCGCCTTGCGCACTGCCGTCGATGACAGGCAGCAATACCCAGCCGGCGGCTCCGGAGAGCGGTGCGCTCTGGCCGGACCCCTGACTCACGCAGGCGCCGAGTATCAGCAGCACGACCAGGGCTGGCAGGATGAGTCTATGCATCGGACAGACCCCCGGTCTGACGCGGTCGCATGAACGTCCTGAACTCCATCTTCTCCATCTCTCGCATCAGCAGCAGGACACCGATCAAGGCCGTCAGCGCCATGGACAGACCGAAGCCGTAGCCGTACCAGGCCGGGCCCAACTGAATGGATAGCCAGCTGAACAGGGCGTTGGTGATGAACAGGATTGCCGTCAGGATGAGCGCATCGTCGAGCTTGTCGAGGTAGAACAACACGTTGAGAATCGCGAGCATCAGCACCTGGGCCGCGACGCCGACAAGATCGATGTAATAGAGATGCACGAATTGTGGGGAGATGCCGAGCCAGTCGACGATGACCGGGCCGAGCAGGTACAGCACCATGACGGTGATGCCCTGAACTCGAACGATCTGGTACAGACCTTCCCGCACGGCAATCACCATGGCGTCCCCGAGTCGCTCGATCTCACCGAGGCTCGCGTTACCGCGAACGGCGCTGAAGAAGCCTTCATAGGCTTCGGCGAAATCGGTCTCGATACGCAACAGGAATACGGCCATTCCCGGAATGATGCTGAGGTAGGCCAGAAAGATCGGCAGGTCGTAGATCAGGGATGTGCGCAGCGGACCGATCACGGCCTCGGATGTGGCAGGCGTGAGCCAGAAGATGAGCTTGTCGACCCAGATACCGGCGTTGTAGAGCACACCGATCGCGATCAGCGACGGAAAGATCGCCCGACGATTCAGGAAGTCGACGCGGACTGTCTCGTTCACCGGGTACTCAGGGATGATGACGGCGAGCATCACGAACAGCAGAACGGCGTGACCGAGCATCAGACCGGCCAGCAATCCCGTCAGACCGAACGGCAGCAGCAGCCAGGAAAAGACGAGCGTCGCGGCATACCCCCCCGCAAAGGCATGGACGATCAACTTGAATCGCTTCAGACCTGCGACGAAAATGACAACGATCCAGATATTCGACAAGGCGACGAAATTCGCCATCATCAGAATCTCATAAGCCAGAGATTCGTCGAACACTGTTAACGCGAGCGCCAGGGCAATGGCCGCTGCGACGACTGTCGTGCACAGCAAGGCGCCGAACAGGTTTGCATTGATGATCTCGTCGCGACCTTCGTAGAGCCTGTCGGCAATGAAGCGTGTGAAGACGAGCTGTAGCAGCCCGGTCAGGACCAGCGACGCCCCCATGATCCAGGTCACCGACGTGGTGAACTGTCGGATCTCGATGTTGCTCGTCTGATGCGCCAGGGCAACGATGCCGATCAACATCACGCCGAGAATGGAGAGTACCCAGGGCCCGGCACTGATCAGTCCGGCAAACCCGTAGGCTTTCAGCGTGCCGCTGAAGGTATCCTCGTCGAGGTACTTGCGGAGTTCGAAGCCTATTCCGGCCATCAGGAGGCCTCTCGCCAGTTGTCGGTGACAGTCCCGGCACAATCGTCGCTCGCAACCGACGCCGCATACACGTCGCGATAGCGTGCGATCATGTCTCGTTCGTCGTAGAGCGTCTCGACCCGGGCGATGCCCGCATGGCTCGCGCGTAGCCAGGCCGCACCGTCTTCGAGCAAGCCTATGGCCGCCGCAGCGAAGGCGGCCGGATCGCGTATGGGCACGACCGCGCCTGCGGCACCGAGCTCACGATCGGCCTGCCCGTTCCCCAGGACGAGTTCCCGGCAACTGCCGACGTCCGTGGTCAAAGCCGGCACGCCGGCCGCGAAACCCTCGAGTACTGTCAACGGCTGCCCTTCCGAGACGGAGGTCAGTACGTTCAGACCGATGATCGGAAAGATTTCTTCCGGCTTGCCGAACCCCAGGAACTTCACGCATTCGACAAGGCCCAGACTCTCGACCAGTCGGCGGCACTCCTCGGTATAACCCGGGTCCTCGTCCTCCGGTCCGACCAGCCATCCTTCGGCTTCCGGCAAGTGCGAACGAATCACACGCATGGCGCGAATGAAGGTCTTGATGTCCTTGATGGGAACCACCCGGCCGATCAGCGCCAGCACCGGCGGCACCGCGCGGTCCGCCGGTCTGCGAGCCATGGCAAAGCGTGCCACATCGACCCCGTTGGGAATGATCGAGAGCTTCTTTTCAGGTGCACCGTCGGCAATCTGTCTGACACGATTACCTTCGTACAGCGTGAAGATTTCCGTGGCCGAGGCGTACGACATCCGGCCGAGCGAGCGAAAGAACCGAATCCAGACCTGCCTCAAGTAACTCATGCCGTCGTCAAGCCCCACATGAAAGGGATCGACGTCATCGGGAATCCAGTCGACCTGAGCCAGGTCGAGCTCTCGCTCCTTCGTGTAGATGCCATGTTCCGAAATCAGGTACGGCACACCGGTTCGATTCGCAAGCATGGCACCTAGCCAACCGGCATAGCCGGTCGAGACAGCGTGATAGATCGTCGCCTGCGGTGGATCTGCCGCGATGCGACCGAGCGTGAACAGCGGTTCGTGCATGCTCCGAACGGTCCAGAAGAAGTGGTTGAAGTCGAGCCCCGGGGGCGCTTCGTTGTACTTCTCGCGGATCGTCTCCCAGGCAAGCTCGTGGCTTGCAAGATCATCAGCGGTGATGCGCCTGGAAGCCGTCAGCAGATCGGTGAATCCGGCGACAGAACTCTCGTCGACTTCGCTTTTGCCGTCCTTGCCACCATCGCGCAACTGCGTGTGCAGCCTGGTGTTCGCCGAGAATCGCCGGGCTTCTTCGCCGCGTCCGCCGGAACGGCCGATGAGCTCACTGGTCAGCCCACTTCGCAGCCCGCCTGCCAGCCCTCTTGCCAGCCGCCTGCCAAACGACACAGGTGTATTCGCTGCCGCCTCGTTGCTGCCCAGCAGATAATGCACTTCGACGTGGACGACATTCGCCGGCAGCTCGTAGGCCGGCTTGCCGTAGTCGATATCACGCCCGCCGAGGAAGACGATCGAGAACGTGAGCTCGGGCAGACTGCGAATGATCTGGCCCACCCAGGTAGACACTCCACCACGAACATAGGGATACGTCCCTTCGAGCAGCAGGCAGACATCGGCACAGACCTGTCTGTCAAACGGCAGGTCGTGAACCCGGGCCTCGTCGTTCATGTCCACTGTTCGGCCAGCTGGCGTAACGGGGGGTAGCGCTTGAAGGCACTGTCGAGTCCTTGCAGCAATTGCGATACACGAGCGAAGTCGCGTTGCGCGAAGGCGGCTTCTGCAAGGTAGGGCAGCACGCTTTCGCTGGGCATGCCGAGTTTGAGTGCCCTCTTGAACACGACTCGTGCATGACGCGGCTTGTTCTGACGAAGTAGCACCCGACCCAGCGTGAAGTGAGCGTTTCGATTGTCATAGCGAACTTCGATGGCGCGGGTTGCAGCGGCGCCCGCCTTGTCGAGCAGTTGCGCCCTGGCAACGGGCTCACCCTGTTCCAGCGTCAGGAGTTCCCAGTAATTGCTGGCAATCTGTAACCAGGTATCAGAGCGCTCACGACCCTCGACGCTCGCGGCTACGCGCTCGAGCCGTTCGATATCCCCGTTCAGGCGAGTGACCTTCCGATCCAGTGTCTGGTAAGCAGTCAGGCGGATGCGCTCATCCGAATGCTTGATCGCGGCATTCAGGGCATCGACCGACAGTGCGCTTCGCATGCGCCCCGCAGCGAGAACCTTGCGGTATAGATCATCAGCATCACCGTCGAAGGTCAGTTGCTCGGCAAATCCCCGACTGTCGAGCTTGTCGACCTTGCGCCCGATAGGGGTCGTGAACGGCAGTTCCGGGTTGTGCGTGAATTGCCAGTAAACGGTCTCGCGGTGCCGCTCGATCGCATTGCGCATGCCGAGCCAGAAGGCAGCAATGCAACCGAGAGCGCCTGCCAAGGGCAAGGTGATCCCAACCGCGAGACACAGCGCAAAGATCCGTCTTGGTCGATGCGGGGGCAGAGCGGAAACGAGCGCCCTCGTCGCCCAGGCAATGCCGATGCTCGCGACGATGTGTACGAGAAGCCATGCAGGGCCCGCACTCAAGGGTCCTGCGCCGACAACGAGCCCCGCAAGCAGAAGCCCTTCGACGAACACGCCTGCAAGCAGCAGGATGGCTGGCATCTTGTTGTCAGGCAACACGATCGATAGCCTGCAGATCGTTGTCGAATTCGCCTTCTGCGGCAGGGACAAAAAAGGGGTCATCAAGTCGCAGGTCTACACCGTGCGAGGAATCCGGCCCATCACGCAGGAACGCCAGGCATTCAACGCGTGTCAAGCTCCTCTGCAAGGGCAAGACGCGCTGACCGAGCAGCAGTGACGACAACTCGGTACTGAACTCCTCGCGGACGGCTCGATCGACACGGGCAAGCCATGCCCTGCAACCAAGCTCGCCTACCAACGGCATCAGCACGGCGACCTTGGTCTGTCCCTGTGAGCCGTTGCTCGGTGGAATCCAGGCACTGTCAAGACTGCGGACGGCGCTCGATACGAATTCGGCTACTGCAGCGGTCTGTCGATCAGCCCGGAACTCGAGGACGACGAGGGCAGCGGGTACGGCGTGCGAGCGTGAGAACCGCAATGCCGAGTCGAGTTCAGCCATGAACCGATCTCCCGGCGTGTCGCCAAGTCCGCCACCGCGTGCGATCCGGTCACCCACGAACGAGGCCAGCAACGCCAGTACGTTCAGGTTCTCCTGCTGAAAGGCCATGAAGTGCATGTCGCGGATGGCCAGCAAGCCGTGCAGACGATTACGCGAGTCGACGATGGGCACGACAGCGAGCAGTCCCGATTCATGCTGGTTGGCTGCGGCCGAATCGAGTCTGACGCTGACCAGCTTGCGTTCGGCTACGGCCAGTCTGAGCAAGGGATCGAACACCGGCAACACACCCATGTCCCCGTGCGTTGCCAGTGCGTCGACATCGACCAGCGCATCGCTCTTCATTGCGTAGAGGCCGGCGACCTGGACGGAGCAGAACTGTGCGAAGACGGCCATCAGTTCGGCACTGGAGCCGAGGCCATCGCCTCCCGACGCCAGCGCCGGCTCGATCTGTTGCAGCGCGCGACGCAGGCTCAGTCGCTGACCCGCCATGAATTCCTCGAGCTGTCCGTGCGAGACCTTGAGCACGTGATAGTCATTCGAGAACTCCTTCAGACGATGTCGGAGATAACCGTTTTCAGCCTCCGCCTGCAGGCTCCGTCGTCGCCAGGAACTCGCCGCATCACCGACGATGACGGCGAGAATCATCGTGCCGATGGCCAGGCCGGCAATGGGAATCGTTGGCAACGAAAGAATTGTCGTCAAGAGCGCCAGCACGAGCACCGTCAAGGTCACGCAGCCGACACCGGCTCCGATGCCGTACCGCGCGGCGAAAACAACGGGGCCGATGACCAGCCACGGAAAACCCGCGCCGAGTCCGAGCGGGTCGTGCGGAAACAGCAGCATGCCGAGCAGCGGCGCCGTGACGGCAAACAAGGTCAGTTCGACCATGCGGCCCAGGCCCGGTGCACGCGTTGAGGTTACCGCCGCGAGCAGCCGGTCCAGACGATGCGAACGAATCGAGTGCATGCTTCAGTCCCCGCCCGGCAGGCGCACACGCAATTCATCGAGAAGGTCTCGCACGACGCGATCGGCTACGCTCGACAAGCTCGCGCTGCCCCAACCGCTGCGAGATGCCGTGCCCTGCCACAGCACAGCACCGGATTGCACGTCGCGTAGTGTCAGCGTCAGACCGACAGCCGGTTCGCGATCAGGTGCGCGCTTGTAGCTCCATTCATGCACTGTGCCTTCGAGCGCATAGTGCTGACCCTCCTGTTTCGCCCGGCGCGTCGCGTCACCGCCGCCCGTATCATCGGCAAGAAAAGCCACCAGGGTGGCCGGGGCTGCCGGCCGATAGGACGAGATTTCTGTCACCCCACGGGTACGGAGATAGGTCTCGACCAGCGCAGCAGCCTTGCGTCCTGCCATCGGCGTGCTGGAGAGATTGTCGATCGGTAGCAAGGCCCAGCGTTCGCGCGCATCGACGTCGATCGATCGTGTCGATGTCAGTGTTCCGCAGCCTGTCGCGAGCGCGGTGACACAAGCGAGCACAACGGCCGCTGTCCATCGCCTGCATCCGGTGTGGCGAGCACTCATCAGGGAACTCCGTTGCGAACAGATTATGAGGACAACAGCCAAGTCGAGCTTGCGGCCGTCACCGAGGAACGGGAGCGAGTCCGTCGTGCAGAGGCCTTGCTCTTCCGGAGGTATCGGCGGAGTGCGTGAAGACTTCAGAGAATGCGACCGTATAATCCGGTCTCCCCTCTTACGCTGCGCCGTTGGATGACCTCCTTCTTTCTGCTTGCCGCCTTGCTGGTCGCCGCCGCCGTGGCGATTCTGTTGTCGGGACCGATAGGCGCTCGCGCCAAGAGCGTCCGCGAGTCCGATCTTCGCGCTACCAATGTCTCGCTGGCACGCGAACGCCAGCGTGAACTGCGCCTCGCTCTGGATAGCGCCGCCATCACGGCCGACGAATTCGAGGCCGAAAGTGCCAGGCTCGAGCGCGATCTGGCAGCCGAACTGGAGGCGCTTCCAGAACGTGAAGCCCGCGACGGTAGCCGGGCGATCATGCTACTCGTCATCCTGTTCGTGCCCGTTGCTGCCGGTGCGCTGTACCTGCATCTCGGCGATCCGGGTGCCATTACCCGGGATTCGGCAAGCGCAGCCGGGTCGGAACCGGCAGCTCCCGCCACGGCGAGTCAGTCTGCCGCAGGTCAGTCAGCCGCTCAGGCTCCTGCTCTCGCCGAACTGCTGCCACGTCTCGAGGAACGGCTGGCAAGAGAGCCTGACGACATCGATGGCTGGCGGCTGTTGGGCCGTAGCTATCTCGGGGTCGAGGAGTTCAAGCGAGCGGAATCCGCCTTGCGACGCGCCGTCGGACTTGATGAGAATGATGCCGACACCTTGTCCCAACTGGCCGAGGCCATTGCCATGGGTCGGGGGGGGGAACTTGCCGGTGAGCCTGTCGAGCTGCTCGAGAAAGCCCTCGTACAAGACGCCGCCCATCCACAGGGACTCTGGCTACGTGCAATTTCCCTGCAGCAGACAGGTGAACACGAGGCTGCGCTCGCGCGATTCGAGCAACTGCGTGCGGTCATTCCGAATGATGCTGCCGCGCTGGAAACGGTCGCCGACATGATGGCGCGGTCACAGGCTGAGCTGGGCATTCCCGCAGACGTCACCGAACCGGGCGAGACAGCATCGAACGGGCGAAATGAGGCCGATGGCGAGACGGATGCACGCGATGAAAGCGGCGAAAGCGGCGAGAGCGGCGAGAGCGGCGAGAGCGGCGAGAGTACTGACACGGCGGCGGTGACCGTGAGCATCGATCTGGCAGATGCGGCCCGAGCTGATGTGACGGCCGACAACACCGTATTCATCTACGCCCGTGCAACGGAAGGCCCGCCGATGCCGCTTGCAGTGGCGCGCTACACGGTGCGAGATCTGCCCCTCACCGTGACGCTCGATGAAAGCATGGCGATGCTGCCCGCAATGAGTCTCGCAAATTTCGACTCGGTCACGATCGGCGCACGAATCTCCACGACGGGTGAGGCTATCGCCGCCACGGGGGACTGGTTCGCCGAGCAGCATGACGTGAGTGTCGGGAGCGATGACCCGATCGAACTATTGATAGGCGAGCGCCAGCCCTGATCCCTGCCTCGACACCGGTCGCGCACCCTCCTCTGGAAATTCAGTCATCCGCACTCATCATGCAGAGAGTGCAAGCGGCATGACGCGACGAGGGGGAGACACATGATGCGGGACCGATCTGATCAGGACACGAGCAATCGCCGCGGTGAATCCACAGGTGGATCCACAGGCGAATCCACAGAAAAGCGTTGGCAGGGCGCACATCGAAACCGCGATGCCCATAGCTCACGCGATGCACGCAGCTCACTCGAGGGGATTCTCGAATCCCTCGCGCGACAGAAGGGAAACGGCCTGTTCGAGCGGATCGTCAACGACATCAGTACCTGGGCCGATGACAGCTCGGATGGGCGCGGTCGACCGCGTCGCGACGACGTGGTGGATGGCAGTGTCGACGACGGCTACGTCGACGAGCAGGCTGAAGCACATTCGATGCGCGGACGGGGACCAAAGAACTACCGACGTTCGGAACAACGCATCCTCGATCGTGTCGTCGATGCGTTGCAGGACGACACGCAACTCGACGCAACCGACGTCGAGGTGGCCATCAAAGGAGGAGATGTCGTGCTGGATGGCCACGTCCGCTTCCGCCAGGACAAGCATCGGGCCGAGAACATTGCCGCTCAGGCCACCGGCCGGCCTGACGTCGACAACCGTATTCGCGTCAAGCGCATCCTGACGTCAGAAAACGTGGACGCCGGTCATGAAGAGGTCGAGCCTGGAGGAACACCGGGCGAGAAAGCGCGTGACGAAGACGACTACGGCCATCCGCAGGCCAGGAAATATTCCAGCGATTCTCAGTGAGCGGTCTGCCCTTGAGCCTGCACGGCAGTGAGGGCAATGAGCGCATACACATCGTCTGCGCTACACCCTCTCGAGAGATCGTTGGCTGGCTGCGCCAGACCCTGCAGGATCGGGCCAACAGCCTTCATGCCGCCAATGCGCTGGGCAATCTTGTAGCCGATATTGGCGGCGTCGAGATTGGGGAAGACAAAAACGTTGGCACGCCCTTCAAGTGGTGATCCCGGTGCCTTGCGAGCTGCAACTGACTCGACAAAGGCTGCGTCAAACTGAATCTCCCCATCGATCAACAGATCCGGTCGTGCTTCGCGGACGAGAGCCGTTGCCTCGGCCACCGTCGTGACCACCGCGTGCTTGCCACTACCCGCAGTCGAGAAGGACAGCATCGCGGTTCGCGGCACTGTCCCGATCAGTTGTCGACAAGAATCGGCTGAACTGATGGCAATGCTCGACAGCTGATCAGCATCCGGCGCGATCACCATCGCGCAGTCGGCAAAGACCAGCGGCTCGCTGACCGCCGTGCTCGTCGGCGCAGGAAAGAGCAGGAAGAAGCTCGAGACGGTACTGACGCCCGGCGCAACCCCGATGATCTGCAGCGCAGCACGAACGGTGGCTGCCGTCGTCTCGACAGCGCCGCCGATACTGCCGCCGGCATCCCCTTCGCGCACCATCAAGGCAGCGAAGTTGAGCGGCTCTTTGACTGCACGGCGCGCCGTTTCAGCATCAACGCCCTTGTGCTTTCTCAGCTCGTGATACACCTCGGCGTAGTGCGCCGTGCGCGTTGAGGTTGCCGGATCGACCACGTCGAGGCCTGTAGCGGCCGCATCGCTCCCGCCCTGGAGGGCACCGGCACTGTCGGCGACGACGGTATCGATGGCGGCGTTGATCTTCTCGCCGTCCCCCACGAGTACCGGATCGGCAATTCCGTCACGGGACGCTCGAATGGCCGCCTCGATCACCCGGGCGTCGTCACCTTCTGCAAGCACGACACGGCAACGATGACTCTTGGCCTTTGAAAGTATTGCGTCTAATGGATCGATGATCACGACTCCCTGCCATTCTCTATGGGTTGAAGCTTGAGTTGGCGCGTCAAGACGCCAGCCAGTAAAGGCCACCCAGCACGAACAGCGCAATGAATACGGTTTCGGCCACGATCAACACGATCGCCTGGCCACCGACATCGAATATCGTCTTCAATGACGTCTTCATGCCCACCGCGGCAATGGCCACGAGCAGTGCCCAGCGCGAGACGTCGCCGAGGAACCCGGAAACGGACGCCGGCAGCAAGCCGAACGAGTTGATGGCGGCGAACACCATGAAGGCAATGACGAAACCGGGAATCAGCGGAGGCTTCGTGGTGGGACCCTCACTCGGCGTCTCATCCTTGATGTCGCGGAACATCAGCGCGAACACCAACACGACCGGCGCCAGCATGCTGACCCTGATGAGCTTGACCAGTGTCGCCGTCTCACCGGTCGAATCCGACACCGAGAAGCCAGCACCGACGACCTGTGCCACGTCGTGAATGGTACCGCCAAGGAACACCCCGACAGCCTGCTCATCGAGTCCGATAACTTGCGCCAGAATCGGATAGGCGATCATGGCGACCGTGCTGAGAACCGTCACGCCGAGAACCGTGAAGAGCAGATTGCGTTCGGAATGTTCGTTCTTCGGCAGGACCGCGGCGATGGCCATGGCTGCCGAAGCACCGCAGATGGCGACCGAACCACCGGTCAGCAACGCAAAGCGCCACCCTCTGCCAAGCAGCTTCGCGCCCAGCAAGGCAAAGAGGATAGTGGCAAGAACTCCAGCAACGACCAGCAGGATGAGGCTGCCGCCAAGGCCGATCAACAGATCGATACTGATTCGTGCTCCCAACAATGCAACTCCAACACGCAGCACGGTGCGCGCAGTGAAGTTGATTCCCGCCACACAACGGCCGTCTTCCGCCAGGAAGTGAAAGGCGATTCCCAGGAGCAACGCGAGCAGCATGGCAGGCGCACCATAGTGCTCGGACAGGAACTCCGCAGTGACGGCCACGACGACCGACACTGCAAATCCCTGTACCAGCGTGTCGAGCGAACCAACAGACTGTCGGAACCGCTCGATCGACCCAGCCAGTGGCACGTTAGCGAGCCTGCTGTGGTCGCATGTCGGCCTTGTTGATACCGGCTACCTTGTTCGGTTTCGTCATGGCATCACGTCGGAACGGTTCGCCCAGTTCCTGATTGAGAACCACTTCGATGAAGGTGGTCACGTTGTCGTTCATCTGCTCCTTGACAGCGGTCGTGAGCGCCTCGGACAGCTCCTCTGTCGTCATGACCTTGACTCCCTTCAATCCGCAGGCGTCCGCGATTCCGGCGTACTCGACCCCGACGTTGAGTTCGGTGCCGACGAAGTTGTCGGAGTACCACAAGGTGGTGTTGCGCTTCTCGGCACCCCATTGGTAGTTACGGAAGATCACCATGGTGATGGCAGGCCAGTCGTTGCGACCACACGCGGTCATTTCGTTCATGGAGATACCGAATGCGCCATCCCCGGCGAAACCGACGACGGGTACATCCGGGCAGCCGATCTTCGCGCCCAGGATCGCAGGCAATCCGTATCCACACGGACCGAAGAGACCCGGTGCCAGATACTTGCGGCCTTTCTCGAACATGGGATAGGCGTTACCGATAGCGCAGTTGTTGCCGATGTCGCTGGAGATGATGACGTCTTCAGGCAAGGCGTCGCGAATCGCCAACCAGGCGTGGCGTGGCGACATGCGATCGGGCTCGCGCTCCCGCGCTCGCTCGTTCCAGGTTACGCCCTCGTCGTTGTCGTCTTCATGCTCCATGGAGACCAGTTCCTGCGCCCAGCGATCCTTGGTGTGCTTGATCAATTGCTTGCGATCGCTGCGCCCGGCATCGCCTGCGCCCGATCCGAGTTGCGCCAGCAATTCCCCGGCAACGCTCTTCGCGTCCCCCTGGATGGCCACAGTCACCCGCTTGGTCAGACCGATACGCTCTGCATTGATATCGACCTGGATGAGCTTCGCCTCCTTCGGCCAGTAGTCGATCCCGTAACCCGGCAAGGTGGAGAACGGGTTGAGGCGTGTGCCCAGGGCCAGCACCACATCGGCCTTGGCAATGAGCTCCATCGCCGCCTTCGATCCGTTATAGCCGAGCGGGCCGACCGATAGCTCGTGCGAGCCCGGGAAGGCGTCATTGTGCTGGTAGTTGCAGCAGACCGGCGCATCCAGCTTCTCGGCCAGCGTCGCGGATGCTTCGATGGCACCACCGATGACAACGCCGGCGCCGTTCAGGATCACGGGGAATCTCGCCTCGCTCAGGAGTTTCGCCGCCTGTGCGATGGCGTCGACGCCGCCGCGCGGCAATTCGAGCCGCACGATCTGCGGCAACTCGATGTCGATGACCTTTGTCCAGTAGTCGCGAGGAATGTTGATCTGGGCAGGTCCTGATGCCCGCCAGGCCTCCTCGATCACACGATTGAGAACTTCTGCGATACGGCTCGGATCCCGCACTTCTTCCTGATAGGCCACCATGTCCTCGAACAGCGCCATCTGCTTGATTTCCTGGAAACCACCTTGCCCGATACTCTTGTTCGCGGCTTGCGGTGTGACCAGCAGCAACGGTGTGTGATTCCAGTAGGCCGTCTTGACCGGGGTGACGAAGTTCGTGATGCCCGGTCCGTTCTGCGCAATCGCCATCGACATCTTGCCGGTGGCCCGGGTGTAGCCGTCAGCGCTCATTCCGGCATTGCACTCGTGTGCGCAATCCCAGAACTTGATTCCGGCATCGGGAAACAGATCGGATATCGGCATCATCGCCGAGCCGATGATGCCGAAGGCATGCTCGATACCGTGCATTTGAAGGACCTTGATGAAGGCTTCTTCTGTCGTCATTTTCACTGATGCGGACTCCCGAAGGGATAGTTGGTTGAAAGGAAACAGGGCAGGAAACGTCGACACTTTTCGCGGCGGCGATGACGAGTCTTGCCGTCATCACGTCTTGCCGTCATTGTCCGGGCACAAGCGCAAGTGAGAACCACGGCACGAAGGCAATCAGCATCCAGGCGATGACCAGACCACTCATGTAGAGAATGGCGAACGGCACGATCTTCGAGTACGGAATACCGGTGGTACCACTGGCGACAAACAGGTTCAGGCCGAACGGCGGCGTGATGAAGCCGATCGCCGCACCAACCAGGAACACGACGCTGAAGTGCACCGGATCGACACCATGTGCGAGCGCAATGGGCGCAAGGATCGGCGCGAAGATGACAGTGACAGGAAGGCTCTCGAGAATGCAGCCCGCCGCCATGACGATGGCCATCAGGATGAGCAATACCACGGTCGGATTCTCCCCGAACCAGGCGACGAAGTTCGCGACCGCCTCGGCCACGCCGAGAAGTCCGAATACCTGTTGCATGACGACAGAGACGGCGATCATCGGCGCCAGCATTCCGGTCAGCTGGCCGGAACGAAGGATGACGTCGGGCAGCTCCTTGAACTTGATTTCGCGCGTCAACAGGAGCCCGGCCAACAGGCAGAATCCTACCGTGATGGCCGCGGCCTCCGTGGGCGAGAACAGACCCGAGTAGATACCGTAGATGACGATGAAGATGGCGAAGAAACCGAGGTAGGCACGTCTTGCCGTGTTTGCGATGCGCTTGCCACTCAACGGCGCGATCGTCCCCCAGCCATTCTTCTTGGCAAGGAACCAGCAGACGCCTTGCATGGCCATGACCATGAGTAACCCGGGCAGGATGCCCGCCACGAACAGGTCCGAGATGGACAGGTTCATCAGGAAGCCGTAGACGATGAAGATGATCGACGGCGGGATGATGATGCCGACGGTGCCGCCCGCGGCTGCCGTCGCTGCGGCGAAACGACCGTCGTAGCCGTCTTCCTCGAGCACGGGGTGCATGATGCCGCCGATGGTCGCCGTCGTTGCCGAGTTCGATCCGGATATCGCGGCGAACATGCCGCAGGAACCGATCGTGGCGAGGCCGAGCCCGCCGCGCATCCAGCAGAGACAAGCGTGAGCGAAGTCTGCCAGCCGCCGCGCTATTCCTGCCGCGGCGATCAAGTCACCGGTCAATATGAATAGTGGCAGCGATAGCAGCCCGAAGAAATTGAGCCCCTCGAACAGCGTGACACCGACATTCGCGAGCGTGAAATCGATGGCTATCGAGACGCCGACAACCCAGTATCCGATGACCAGAAAGATCGGCACACCGAGCAGGAAGAGTACGACGACGCCCGCTGAGATCAGCGCAACCAGAGTACCTTGATCCATGATGATATCTCCCGGTTAACCGATGGCCTGAATGTCGACGATGAACGGTTCCTTGTTCCGGTACCGCTTGATGTCATCCAGCACGTTCTGCAAGACGCGGAACATCAGGAGCGCCCAGGCGAACGGCGTGGCCATGTAGAACCACCATTGCATGATGTCGTCCGTCCCCTGCACGACAGCCCAGTTCATCTTCACGAGCATGGTCTGCTCCCATGTGAAGTAGATGACGATCACGCCGAAGACCCACCACAAGATTGCATCGAGCCACAGGCAGGCATACTGCAACGGATAGCTGATTCGCGTCCGTACATCGTTGAACACCAGATGACTGCGCTTCCTGACATTGTGTGAGCACCCTATCCAGGTCACCCACAGGAACAGATAGATGGGTATCGAAGAACTCCACGGAATCTGGGTCTTGAAGACGAAACGCTCGAACACCGCATAGACGATGATCAAAGCCATCGCGGTGTAGGCAAAGAGAATGATGTAGCGTTCGATATTCTTGTCGAACCAGCGCAACACGGCCAGCAGAGCATTCATAGTGAGTCCCTTGGAGCGGCAATCCGGTCTCTGAATCAGAACAACTCCCGCGGCGAGGACGCCGCGGGAGCAACTCAACAACGTTTCACGGGTGTTTCAGGGAATTCCCCTGGCAGCAGAACTCAGGCTTCCCACCAACGCTGCGGTGTCACGTCTGTCGCTGGCATGTCAGCCGGAATCTCCCGGGCGATATCGAAGATTTCCTGGTAGACGTCCTGCCCGCCAGACATCTTGTTCATGCGTGAACGCCACTTCTCCCATTCTTTCGGCTTGAACTCGGGCGAGCACATCTCCTCGGCCTTCTTGATTTCCTCATCGGAAAGCGACGCTACGCGGACACCGGCATCACCGAATATCGTGCCTGCCGGTGGCTCGTCGACCGCACCCACGATCTCTACCAGCGCTCTCTCCTGTTCCCTCTGGGTGTATTGCTGCGCTTCATAGGAGGTCTCCATGACGATGTCCTGAATCTCCGGATCGAGACTCTCGAACGTTTCGTTGTTCATGGCCGTGTGATCGTTACCGCTGAAGAAGCGAAGATCGACTGCCTGCGACAAGACTGGCGCCATGTTCGCGTACGCGGCCGCGCCCATCCATGTCTCGGCACCGTCGATCAGGCCCTGCTTGAGCCCGTCGAGCGTCTCCTCCCAGGCGATCGGTACGGGGTTCAGGTCCATGAGTTCCATCGCGAGTCGGCCAAGCTGCGTACCCGTGACCCGATTCTTGGTACCGGCCAGTTCCTCGACTGTCGTGACCAATGGGGCGTCGGCGAATTTCTTGCCCATCATCAGTCCGCGCAGCTCACAGTGCGTGAACAGGAACTGGATGTTGTGGAGCTTACGCATGGGTTCACGCAGCAGGGCCTCACTCTTCTTGTGATAGAAGAAGTGGTGCTGCGCGGCACGCGAAGGGAACATGTAAGCAAAGTCGAGCACGTTGTAGTACGGCGCTGAGCCCGCCGAGTTCTGCGTACTGGCGGCGAACAGATCGACGATGCCCTGCTGAGCCTTCTTGACACAGTCAAGCTGGTTGCAGATGGCATTGCTGCCGATGAACTCGATCTTCAGCGCGCCGTCGGTCTTCTCTTCAAGCTGCTTGGCGAACCAGATCTGTCCCGACTCCTGAATTTTCAGATTTTCCGCATTGAAGCCGGCAGCGCCGAACTTCAAGGTTCGCATCGCTGTCTTGTCGCGTTTCGCCTCGGTCTGCGCCGCCGCCTTGCCAACGGTTGCAAGCGTCAGCGGCCCCGCTGCCCCGGTGACTGCCAGAACGGCCGAGGTATACCCGTAACGCTGTGCTATTCGAAGAAAACCTCTTCGTGTCAGTGGCTTGCTGTCACCCATATCTCACTCCTCGCTGATTAAGTGGTGCGCATAAGAACGCTTGGTCTTGTCGCTTGCCTGGTACTGCCTGAAACCGACGACGTCGGTCTCGTCGTCACACGGATCCGGAGGACGCATCCTCACGAATCATGTCGACGGTCTTCTCTGCCATCATCACGATGGGCCCGTTGGTATTGCCTGACACGAGCGTCGGCATGACCGAGCAGTCGATGACTCTCAGTCCCTGGATACCGCGTACACGCAGGCGTTCGTCGACAACCGCCATCGAGTCGTCGGCGGTGCCCATCTTGCATGTACCGGAGGGATGGAAGATCGTCGCCCCATGATTCCTGCAGTACTCGAGCAAGGCTTCGTCGTCGCCGGCATCGGGCCCGGGTTTTACTTCCCGTTTCACGAACGGGCTCATGGCCGCCGATTGCGCGATGGCACGAGCCGATTTCATGCCGGCGACGGCGGTGCGCCGATCAAGATCGGTCGACAGGTAGTTGGGCTGCATGGAAGGCGGCACAAACGGGTCCTTGGTCTTGATGCGGACGTAGCCACGCGATTCCGGCCGCAACTGACAGATCGACAGCGTGAAACCCGAAAACTTGTGCACGTTGCCGCCGGCCATGTCGGCAGACAGCGTGGCCACGTGAAACTGGATATCGGGTGTCGGCGCCTCGTCCGGCAGCGAGCGCATGAAGCAACCGCCCTGATTGATACCGACCGCCAGCGGGCCGCTGCGACTGAACAGCCACTGCATACCAAGCTTCGCCTGACCGAAAAGCGAGTTCAGCTGGTCATTGGTCGTCGGTATCGTTGCCTCGAAAGTCAGTCGGATCTGCAGGTGATCCTGCAGGTTCTCGCCGACACCAGGCAGATCATGGACCACGGGAATATCGTGTTCCTCGAGCAGATCGCGCGGACCGATGCCCGACAACTGCAACAATTGAGGCGACTGGATCGCTCCGGCACACAGAAGAACCTCACCGCGTGCATGCGCCTCCTTCATGACCCCGTGCTGCCGATAGCGAACACCGCTTGCGCGGGTACCGTCCATGATCAGTCCGCTGGCCTGAGCAAGCGTTTCGACACGGAGGTTGGGGCGTGTTCGCGCTGGTTTCAGATAGCCCTTGGCCGTGCTCCAGCGCCAGCCCTTCCAGGTCGTCAGCTGGTAGTAGCCCGCGCCTTCTTGCTTCGCACCGTTGAAGTCATCCGTTGTCGGCACACCGATTTCCCGTGCGCCCCCGATGAAAGATTCGATGAGCTCGTTCCTGGCGTCGATGTCGGACACCGAGAGCGGACCATCGCCACCGTGATATTCGCTCTCACCCCGCTGATTGCGTTCCGAGCGCTTGAAGTACGGGAGGCACTCGTCATAGCTCCAGCCCTGGTTGCCGATCGACGCCCAGTGGTCATAGTCTTCACGCTGGCCTCGAATGTAGATCAGACCGTTGATCGAACTCGAGCCGCCAAGGGTCTTGCCCCGCGGCCAGTAGATCTGGCGGTTGTTCATGTTCGGATCGGGATCGGTACTGAAGCACCAGTTGTACTTCTTGCTCCACATCGTCTTGCCGTAACCGATCGGCAGATGAATCCAGAACGACTTGTCCGGGGGGCCTGCCTCCAACAGCAGGACCTTCGTGTTCGGGTCCTCACTGAGGCGCCCTGCCATGACCGCGCCGGCAGATCCCGCACCCACCACGATATAGTCGAATTCGTCAGCCACCTTTTCCCCTGAATCTAACGCCGCGAACGTGTTTGAAGTCGCATGGTTAGGTCAAATGCCAAACTCTGTGAATCTCACGCAACACTGCGTTGCGCGGAGGGCAACAATAGTTGTATCTTTATTGAAATGCAACGTTCCAATATAAGGAATGTTCGCGGGGCGACCAGCGTTGACGTCATCGCGACCGTTCACCGAGAGTGGACTGCCAATGGATGACCCCTCGGAGCCACAAGCCTCGTCGCGTCGCTCGGGCGGATCGGCCGAACGGACGCTGGATATCATCCGGTTGCTGACCCGAAATGGCCGCGCCATGACGCTCGCGCAAATGGCTGAAGCGCTGTCATTACCGAAGCCGACGGTGCACCGCCTCTGCGCCCGACTGGTCGAGCTGAAGTACCTCATGCGGGATCTGGACGAGCGCCACTACACCGTGGGGCCAGCCTTGCATAATCTGGCGTTCGATACCTTGTCACACGGCATCAACAGTCGGCTGCGGCACAATGTGTTGAGCGATCTCGTCTCCGACATCGGTGAAACCTGCAACTTCACGACGATCGACGGAGCGTCGATCCTGTACCTGGACCGTGTGGAAGCGGAGCGACCCTGGCGGCTGACATTGAACGTCGGCGTGCACGTCCCGCTGCACTGCACGGCCAGCGGCAAACTGTTCCTGTCAGAGCTCGAACATGCCGAGCGACGAAAGCTGCTCGACAATCTCGATCTTCGAAAACTGACTGAAAATACGCTGACCGACGCGGACGAACTCGAAGCACATGCCGTCGAAACCGCCGATCGAGGTTACGGAACCGACATCGAAGAGTTCATCATCGGCTTGATCGCTATTGCCGTGCCGGTCCGCGACAGCGATGGCGCTCTACGCGCGGCGATTGCCATGCACTGCCCCACCACAGACGTCGATCTGGAGCAAGCGATGTCCAGACTGCCGGCGCTGCGCGCGGCGGCAACGCGGATGAGCGAATTGCTGGAACTCTGAGAAAAGGCGCGACTGCAGTCGATCAGGTACGCAGATCGTCAAAGAACTTCTTCACGCCACCAAGCCAGCTATGCGCCTGCGGACTGTGTTTCTGTGCATGGGCGCCACTGATGGATTCATGAAACTTGACGAGAAGCTCTCGCTGCTCGTTGTTCAGATTGATCGGCGTCTCGACACGTACCCGGCACAACAGATCGCCAACGGCGCCACCCCGAACCGGCTTGACCCCCTTGCCACGCAGGCGGAACATCTTTTCGGTCTGCGTGCCGGCGGGAATCTTCAGCTTGACCCGCCCGTCGAGTGTCGGGACCTCCAGTTCACCGCCGACGGCCGCGGTCGCGAAATTGATCGGCACCGTACATTGCAGGTCAGCACCGTCGCGCTGGAATATCGGGTGCTGCTTGACGCGTACGGCAACGTAAAGATCCCCTGCCGGACCACTACTCTCGCTCGCCTCGCCCTCACCGGACAGTCTGATCTTGTCGCCCGTATCGACACCGGGCGGTATCTTGACCGACAGGGTCTTCTCTTTCTGGACGCGTCCCTGCCCGCGGCAGTTCGGGCAAGGGTCCTTGATGACCTTGCCCTTGCCCCGACACGCTGGACAGGCTTGCTGAACGGAGAAAAAGCCTTGTTGCATGCGTACCTGACCCGCCCCGTGGCAGGTCGAGCAGGTTGACGGCGACGTGCCACGCTTGGCACCCGAGCCGTCGCAGACATCGCAGGCAACCAGGTTCGGAATACGGATTTCGGTCGAGGTACCGGCAACCGCTTCCTCGAGTGTGATCTCGAGGTTGTATTGCAGATCATCGCCACGATACACCCGTGGCCCACCGCCGCCGCGACGCCCCCCACCGAAGATGTCCCCGAACACGTCGCCGAAGATGTCATTGATGTCGGCACCACCGCCGCCGCCGAAGCCGCCGGCACCCTGACCCGACACACCGGCATGGCCGAACTGATCGTAAGCCGCGCGCTTTTCAGGTGACTTCAGCACCTCGAAGGCTTCCTTGGCTTCCTTGAACTTCTCGATGGCCGCCTCGTCATCCGGATTTCTATCCGGGTGATATTTCATTGCCAGACGACGATAGGCTTTCTTGAGCTCGGCATCATCGACATCTTTCGATACGCCGAGAACTTCGTAGTAATCCTGCTTGGACATGGATTCAGGACGGCTCGCTGGTACGGACGACTATTCGCCCTGAAGAATGCTTGAATGAACGAAAAAAGGCCGGACGGTATGGCCGTCCGGCCTTGCTGTCAGTGCAGAGATATCAAAGCAGAGCTGAAGGCACGTCAGGAAGCCTTGTCTTCCTTGACCTCCTCGAACTCGGCATCGACAGCATCGTCGTTACCGTTTGACGCAGTCTCTGCCGTCTCGGCTTCACTCGCCTCCGATGCTGCACCGTCCTGCTTCGCATAGGCACGTTCCGCAAGCTTGCCAGTGACTTCGCCGAGCGCCGCCAGCTTCTCGTCGATGGCGGCCTCGTCGTCGCCCTCGATGGCGGTACGAAGATCTGCGATCTTCGCGTCGATGTCCGCCTTTTCGGCTTCGTCGATCTGGTCGGCAAGATCCACAACCGATTTTTCGGTCGCGTGAATCATCTGCTCGGCAGAATTTCGCTTGTCGATCAGACCACGCATCTTCGCGTCCTCGGCCGCATGCTCTTCGGCATCGGCGAGCATGCGATCGATCTCCTCGTCACTGAGACCACTGGAGGCCTTGATGACGATCGACTGCTGCTTGCCTGTGGCCTTGTCCTTGGCCGACACGTTCATGATGCCGTTGGCATCGATGTCGAAGGTGACCTCGATCTGCGGAACACCTCTGGGTGCAGGCGGAATATCGGCAAGGTCGAACCGACCGAGCGACTTGTTCGTGCTGGCGATCTCGCGCTCACCCTGCAGCACGTGCACCGTCACGGCCGTCTGGTTGTCATCCGCCGTGGAGAAAACTTGCTGCGCCTTCGTCGGGATGGTGGTGTTCTTGTCGATGAGCTTGGTCATGACACCACCCAGCGTCTCGATACCGACCGACAACGGCGTCACGTCGAGCAGCAAGACGTCCTTGACCTGACCGCCGAGAACACCGCCCTGGATTGCCGCACCGACGGCAACCGCTTCATCCGGATTGACGTCCTTGCGCGGTTCCTTGCCGAAGAAGTCCTTGACCACTTCCTGAACCTTGGGCATGCGCGTCTGGCCGCCCACCATGATCACATCCTGGATGTCGGACGCCTTCAGGCTGGCATCCTTCAACGCCATCTTGCAGGGATCGATGGTGCGGGCGACGAGTTCCTCGACGAGCGATTCGAGCTTGGCTCGCGTCACCTTGATGTTCAGGTGCTTGGGACCCGATGCATCCGCCGTGATGTAGGGCAGGTTCACGTCCGTCTGCTGGGTGCTCGACAGTTCGATCTTGGCTTTCTCCGCGGCCTCCTTCAAGCGCTGAAGCGCCAGCGGATCCGTGTGCAGATCGATACCGGACTCCTTCTTGAATTCGTCCGACAGATAGTCGATGAGACGATTGTCGAAGTCCTCGCCGCCGAGGAAGGTGTCACCGTTGGTAGACAACACTTCGAACTGATGCTCGCCGTCGACCTCGGCTATCTCGATGATGGAGATATCAAAGGTGCCGCCGCCAAGATCGTAAACTGCAACGGTCTTGTTACCGCGTTGCTTGTCCATGCCATAGGCGAGCGCGGCTGCGGTCGGCTCGTTGATGATGCGCTTGACGTCGAGGCCGGCGATACGGCCGGCATCCTTTGTGGCCTGACGCTGCGAATCGTTGAAATAGGCCGGCACCGTGATAACGGCTTCGGTGACCTCTTCGCCGAGATATTCTTCCGCTGTCTGTTTCATCTTCATGAGGACGCGCGCGGCTACCTCGGGAGGTGCCATGGCCTTGCCACCTGCCTCTACCCAGGCATCGCCGTTGTCCGCCTTGACGATGTCATAGGGAACGAGCTCGATGTCCTTCTGTACTGCTTCTTCGTCGAAGCGACGACCAATCAGTCTCTTGACCGCATAGAGCGTGTTCTTGGGGTTGGTTACCGCCTGACGTTTCGCAGGCTGACCGACAATGACTTCGCCGTCGTCCTGAAACGCGACGATGGAGGGCGTGGTGCGATCACCCTCGGAGTTCTCGATGACCCGGGGCTTGCCCCCTTCCATGACCGCGACACACGAATTCGTCGTGCCAAGGTCGATTCCGATTATGGTTCCCATCTGGTTATTCCTGGTGCTCACGGCACGATACGGGTTTGAAAGTCGGGACCCTCGTGGAGGCATCCCGTGGTTGCAGGGAAAGGTAGGGCCAGCGCCGTCGATTCCAAGGGACGCTGAACAGCCGACATGGTGTCCGGCAGGAAGGCTACTTGGAGACCAACACCAGGGCGGGTCGAATCAGTCGCTCGTTCAGGGTGTAGCCCTTCTGCATGACACTGATGACCGTGTTGGGCGCCACGCCGTCGACGCTCTGCGCGGACATGGCCTGGTGAAACTCGGGGTCGAACTTCTCGCCCTCGGGATTGATCTCGGCGATCGCATGCTTCTCGAGCACCTGCGACAACATCTTCAGAGTCAACTCCGACCCTTCGCGCAGGCTTTCCAGACTTGCACCGTCTGACGAGGCCGCCTGCAACCCGAGTTCAAGGCTGTCCCGGACGGGCAGAAGATCGCCGGCAATTCCGTCGAGCGCGAACTTGCGAGCATTGGTGACATCACGTTGCGCACGCTTGCGCTGATTTTCCATCTCAGCCTGAAGTCGCATCAATCGATCCCAGTGGTCCGCTGCCAATGCCTCTGACGCTGCCAACTGTTCCATGAGCGTCGGTTCGCGCGCCTCGTCCGTGTCGCCCCCGGTCTTGTCTTCAGCAGTACCCTCGCCAGTTGCTGCCGCCTGGTGTGCTGCTGTCTCGCGCTCGCCGAGGACGGCGTCGATGTCGATGATCTCAGGTACCTCACCGGCATCATGATCGACGACGCCTGCAGACGACGGGTCACGTACCAGTGCATCCGACGCGGCACCATCACGTCCTGCAGCGGTATCTGCCGGATCATGCTTCTCCCCGAAAACACCCTCGGTCGATGCGCCGGACGATGCATCTCTCGCGCCAGCTCCGACACCGGACGCGGTCTCGATACCGGCCCCGTTGCCGCCATTGGGCGAGGCGTTCGTCGTGGCGCCTTCAGTACCGCTTCCGGGGACGGAATCGTGCTCGTTTTCTGGCGTCATGGAATCTCCGGGCAAGGTTGCAACAGGCACACGCCAAGCGTGCCATTGACGGTAATTTTCTCTTCCGGCCGAAGGTGTGGGGTCAGGCGCGCAGGTTCAAGGCGGCACCGAGCAGTTTCGACGTCACATCGACCACCGGAATGATTCGCTCATAGGCCATGCGCTTCGGGCCGACCACGCCAAGTACTCCCAACAACCGACCGTCACGTTCGTACGGCGCGGTTACCAGGCTGCAGTCACCGAGCGCGTCGTATCCCGATTCCTTGCCGATGAAGATCTGCACCCCGTCGGCCGTGACCGACCGCTCGAGGAGATCGTAGATGTCACGTTTCTTCTGGAAGGCATCGAAGAGCTCGCGCAGCTTGGCAACATCGCCGAGCTCGGCATGCGCCATCAGATTGGTCTCGCCGGCCATGACCATGTCACCCGAGTCTGTCGACTCGTCGTCGAACGCCTTGCCGGCAATATCGATCATCATGCGCATGCGACGGTCCATGTCGTCGCGCACACGCTCCAGGTCTGCCCGCATGCGGTCGCGCACCTCGGCCAGCGGGCGGCCGAGGAATTCAGCATTCAGTTCCCGCGAAAATTCGGCGAGTTCGTCCTTGGTGTAATCGCGGTCGACACGAATGATGCGATTCTGCACTTCGTCGTCGTCGATGATCAGGACCGCGAGTACCCGACGCTCCGGAATCGGCAGGAATTCCACCTGCCGAAGGGGCTTGTCATCGCGCCGCGGCACCGTGACCATGCCGGCCATGTGGCTGAACGAGGAGAGGTAGCTCGATGCCGCTGCGAACAACGCTTGCTCTCCCAGCGAAGGGTCGAGCAGAGCCCGAATGGAGTCGACCGTGACCTCGTCGAGCGGGCGGACGTCGAGCAGGCTGTCGACAAACACGCGGAACGCCTTCGACGTCGGTACACGACCGGCCGACGTATGCGGCGACTTCAACAGTCCCATCTGCTCGAGATCGCACATGACGTTGCGCACCGAGGCGGCGCTGATATCGATTTCAGGCAGGCGCGACAGTGTGCGCGACCCGACCGGCGTGCCGAGCTCGATGTATTGATCGACAAGCACCTTCAGGATGTGCTGTTCGCGTTCACTGAACTCGGTTGACGGTATCGCAGTCATGTGGTCACGGCCCTTTGACGATAAACTAGGCCTCATCTCCCTCACGATCAAGCCCCCCGGCAGCGACATGCCTCGAAAAACCACCCGTTCGGTAAAGATAGGCACGCTCACCGTCGGCGGGGGCGCGCCCATCGTCGTGCAATCGATGACCAACACGGACACCGAAGATGCAATCCGTACCGCCGCCCAGGTGGCTGCCCTTGCCCGGGCGGGATCGGAGCTCGTGCGCATCACGGTCAACACCGAGGCGGCGGCCCGTGCGGTACCGGAGATCGTCGAACGACTCGACCGGATGGACGTGCAGGTACCGCTGGTCGGTGACTTTCATTTCAATGGACACAAATTGCTCGCCTCTGTTCCGGAATGCGCACGCGCGCTCGCCAAGTACCGCATCAATCCAGGCAACGTCGGCCGCGGTGCCAAGCGGGACGAACAGTTCACACAAATGATCGAGATTGCCGCCAGAGAGGAAAAACCGGTCCGCATCGGTGCCAACTGGGGCAGCCTCGACCAGGATCTGCTGGCCCGCCTCCTCGACGAGAACGCGAGCTCGGCACACCCCAAGCCGCTTTCCCAGATCAACCGTGATGCGGTCATCGCCTCGGCGCTGGAAAGTGCCGCCAGAGCCGTCGAGATCGGACTGCCTGCCGACCGTATCGTCATCTCCTGCAAGATGAGCCGGGTGCAAGACCTGATCCAGGTCTACCAGACATTGTCGTCGCGCTGCGATCATGCCCTGCATCTCGGACTCACCGAAGCCGGCATGGGATCGAAGGGAATCGTCGCATCCACCGCCGCCCTCGCGGTGCTGTTGCAGCAAGGTATCGGCGACACCATCCGGATCTCGCTGACGCCCGAGCCCGGCGGCGATCGAGCCAACGAAGTGGTCGTTGCGCAGGAAATCCTGCAGACCATGGGGCTGCGTTCGTTCACGCCCATGGTTACCGCCTGTCCCGGCTGCGGTCGCACCAGCAGCACCTACTTTCAGGAGCTGGCCAGTCGGATTCAGGGCTATCTCCGTGACAGCATGCCGTCGTGGAAGGCCGATCACCCCGGGGTCGAGGACATGAGTGTTGCCGTGATGGGCTGTGTCGTCAACGGGCCCGGCGAAAGCAAGCATGCCAATATCGGGATCAGCCTGCCGGGTACCGGCGAGCACCCCGTCGCACCGGTCTACATCGATGGCGAAAAGGCCATGACCTTGAAAGGCGATTCGATTGCCGAGGAATTCCAGGGCATCGTGCAGGCGTATGTCCAGAGTCACTATCGACGCGAGGAGGCAAGACCACAAGACAGGCCGAGCTGAGCGGATTCGCGGAGCAGGCACAGCCGCATGCAAGGCGACAGCCGTCGGACACGTCGTGGCCGTCTGGCCCGCTCACGAAACCCCGCCATGCAGCCGTGGTTTCAACTGCCGCCGGCAGTCGATCGCCATGGCGCCGTTGTTGTTGTCGGTGCTGGACTGGCGGGCTGTTCGGTCGCTCGTGCGCTCGCCGAACGGGGCCGCGAAGTCGTGTTGTTCGAACGCGGTGACGCTGTTGCCAGCGGCGCGTCGGGCAATCCTGTCGGAGTCGCCAAGCCCTTCGTCACCCGAGCGCCGTCGGTAGCCGACGACTTCCATCGCGCTGCATTTTCTGAGCTGCAAGACTGGCTGAATCATGCCACGTGGCTGGCCGGCACGGGTTTCAAGCGGATCGGCGCCGTGCAACTCACCGAAGGCATCTATCCGACAAGCGACCGCTACGAGCTTGTGGATGCGGCAACGGCAAGTATCCGGGCCGGCCGCGAGTTGCCTTCCGGCGGCCTGTTCTTCGCCGCGGCTGGCTTTCTGGACCCGTCGGCATTCTGCAGAGCCGCCGTCGCTCATCCACGGGTCGATCTTCGTCTGGCCAGCGACATCGAGGTCCACGCGAACAACGGCGGCTGGGAAATCGTGGATCAGCACGGCCTCTCGACGCACGCCCGTACCGTCATTCTGGCGTCGGGCACTGGCCTGACACAAACGCCCTGGACAGATACCCTGCCGATGATTCCTGCCCGCGGCCAGATCAGCCGCTTCGCTTGCCAGCAATCAGCGATCCTGCCGACGTGCGTCGTCGCCGGAAAGCACTACGCAATCCCGAACGATGACACGCTCTACGTCGGTGCGAGCTTTGATCGTCATGATACCGGGACAGATCTGCGCGAGCCTGATCACCTGGCAAACCTGGCGGGCCTTGGCGCCTTGTTACCGGGGCTGGATACCGTGCCCGAAGCCCTTTCGGGACACGTTGGCGTACGGGCGACGACACCGGACAGGATGCCGTTCGTGGGACCTGTGCCGGACACCCGTCAATGCAGCGAGGTCTATCACGATCTGGCCCGCGGGCTGCCAGCAAGCTCCTACGCACCCCTGCCCGTCGTTCCCGGTCTCGCCGTGCTCGGCGGCTTCGGCTCGCGCGGCATTGTCCTGGCACCCTACACCGCGAGGCTCATGGTCGATTGGCTCTGTGGCGGTGATGAATTGCAAGCCTGGATGCCGTTGCTGAGTCCGGTCCGATTCCAGATTCGCGCGCTGCGCCGGGCAACACTTGATGCGTAGCGCTGCCCGGCTGCCCTCAACCAAGAAGATGCGGCGCTGAAAGATCTGGTTCACAGCACCACATAGCCCGGGCGGAAGCGATCAGCCCGCAGCCAGAAAGGGAGCCGCTGCTTTCTCGCTGCGTCGAAATACCGGTACCGCATCGCTCGATTCGCGCTTGCTGTAGCGGTAGCCGAGGGCCGTGAAATCGCGGATCGCTGCGCACGAGGTCGTGCGTTCCTGCACCAGGTGCCTGGCGAGGGCACCACGCGCCTTCTTCGCGAAGAACGAGATTATCCGATAGTCGCCGTTCTTCTCATCGTGAAATACCGGTGTGACCACCGGCAAGGTCATCGCAAAGCCGTCAACCACTCGCGAATACTCCTTCGAGGCGAGATTGACGACAGGTGCATCGCCCATCGATGACGCCTCCTCATCGATGGCCTGAGCGACGCGATCGCCCCAGAAGTCGTACAGCGTCTTGCCACGACGCGTCGGCAGCCGGGTTCCCATCTCGAGGCGGTAGGCACGCATTCGGTCGAAGGGGCGCAGCACGCCGTATAGCCCGGACAGGATTCGCAGCCGCCCTTGCGCAAAATCGAGATCGGCCGCGCTCAGCGTGTCGGCATCGAGGCCGACGTACACATCACCCCGAAATGCCTGGATGGCCGGACGGACCTCGCTGCCCTCGTGCTCAGGACGCCAGTCGCGAAACCGGTCACGATTCAGCGTCGCCAGAGCGTCGCTGATGTTCATCAGATTGGCCAGACGCGGCGCCGAATAGCGTCTCAGCGTCCTGACGAGAGCATCTGACGATTCGAGAAACGCAGGCTCGGTCGTCTCCGCGATACGCGGCGGTGAGTCGAGGTCGAGCGTCTTGGCAGGGGACAGCAGAATGAGCATGGTTGCGAACGCGACAGTCGGTCCGCTGATTATGACCGAACACTCGCCCTATAATCGATGGAATACAGGGTCGGATTTTCGATCCCGGAAGAGAATAGCCATGCCCAGCCGAACCGGTACCGACGAACCACACGCGCCGTTGCGACTCGACGGTGCATTCAACCGCCTGACCTTCGACGATTGGCAGCAAGCGGCCGAAGCTTCTCTCCAGGCGCCTCAGGCATTCGAGACGCTCGCAAAGAAGACTCTCGACGGTATTTCCGTCGAGGCACTCTATGACCGCTCGCTGACCACCGATCGGTGGGTACCCGCCTTCGATGAAACCCGGCCACTGCCTGTCCGCGACCGACGCGACTGGGACAACCGTCTGTCGATCCGGGCAACCGATGCCGGCAGCGCCAATACGGCAGCTCTGCAGGGCTTGCGTGGCGGCATTCGCTCGCTCGAACTGCGCGTCGGCGCAGGCCACGAGGCTCTCCCGCTGAAGGCGCTTGACGACGTGCTGGCCGGGGTACACCTCGACATGGTTTCGGTCTCTCTGCTCGATGACAACAATACAACCCATGCCCTCGATGCGCTGCTCGGCCTGTGTCGTCAACGCGAGCTCGATCCCCGCACCCTGCAGGCGTCCTTGAATGCTGATCCGATAGGCGCCATGGCGCGCCAGGGAGCGAGGGCGAATGTTTCCCCTGGCTCGGCGGGCATCGACGATGCCTTCAGGAGCATGGGCGAAATCGCAAAGCGGGCCGCGGCAGACATGCCGCTGGTCTTCGCGGTGACGAGCGACATGAGTATCCACCACGAAGCCGGGGCGACGACGGTACAAGAACTCGTTGCCGGCATCGCGAGCGCGACGCGCCAGCTGGAGCTCCTGCTCGGCGCCGGTCTCGAGCCCGCAGCAGCCGCTCGCACCTTGCTTTTTCGGATCAGTCTCGATGCGAACATCGTCGACGGCATCGTCAAGCTCCGCGCCCTCGAGCGGCTCTGGCGACATGTCCTCAGTCAGTTCGACGACCAAGGCGTGCCGGTAGCGGCGCCGACTGTCGTTGCGGAAACCTCGCGCCGGCATTTCTCCATTCTGGAACCCTGGGTCAATCACCTTCGCAATATCGCCGCCTGTACGGCCGCCGCCATTGCCGATGCAGACACCATCATCGTTCATCCCCACAACCTCGTTGGCGGACGTGTGGTCGACGATGACACCGACACAGCCGAGCGCGTCGCGAGAAACCTGCCGCTGCTGCTCGCCGAGGAGACCGGGCTTCGCGACGTCGCCGACGCGGCTGGCGGATCGCACGCCATCGAAGCACTCACCCAGGCGACCGTCGAAGCGGTCTGGAGCGGACTCGGTGAACTGGAAAGCAAGGGGGGTCTCATCGGCGCACTCGCAAGCGGCCGCTGGCAGGCGTCGCTGGCCCGCACCCATGCGGAACGGGTCGAACGTCTGCGAACCGGAACAGACATTCGGGTCGGCGTGAATCGCTACAGAGCGGCCGACGCAGGATCACTCGAAGCCGCTATCGGATCGCCGACAGGCGATCCGGCGGAAACGACGCCGGGTGCAGACTCGATGACGCCTGACGACGACTCGCAGCCGCTTGACAACAAGCTGCCACGCGTTCGCGAGGCACATGCCTTTGAAGCTGTCAGCAGGGAGACACCAGAGTGAGCGAGCCGCTGGACTTCCGTCAGATTACACCACCCCCGCCTATCGCCCCGGCCGGGCGCCGCAGCCGCGTCGACACCGAGGCAGACGCGCCCACCACGACACCGGAAGGGATCGACCTCGCGCGAACCTACGGACCAGGAAATGCCGCCAGCGTCGGCTACCGCGAGTCTTATCCGGGCCTGCCGCCCTTCACCCGCGGGCCCTACCCGACGATGTACGTCACGCGACCCTGGACCATTCGCCAGTACGCCGGATTCTCGACCGCAGAGGACAGCAACGCGTTCTACAAGCGCAACCTGGCCGCCGGGCAGAAAGGCCTCTCTGTTGCCTTCGATCTACCCACCCACCGAGGCTATGACTCCGATCACCCGCGGGTACCGGGCGACGTCGGCATGGCTGGCGTGGCGATCGACAGCATTGCCGACATGAAGATCCTGTTCGACGACATACCGCTCGACAAGATGAGCGTATCGATGACCATGAATGGCGCGGTCCTGCCGATCATGGCGCTGTTCATCGTCGCCGCCGAAGAGCAAGGCGTACCCCTGGCGAAGCTGTCTGGCACGATCCAGAACGACATCCTCAAGGAGTTCATGGTCCGCAATACCTACATCTACCCACCTGAGCCGTCGATGCGCATCATCGGCGACATATTCCGCTACACAGCCGAGCACATGCCACGCTTCAACAGCATCAGCATCTCGGGCTATCACATCCAGGAAGCCGGGGCGACGGCCGACCTGGAGCTCGCCTACACGCTGGCCGACGGCATCGAGTATGTGCGCACCGGAATCGAAGCCGGGCTGGACGTCGACGCCTTTGCCCCCCGACTCTCGTTCTTCTGGGGCATCGGCACCCACCACTGGATGGAGGTCGCGAAGCTGCGCGCCGCCAGATTACTCTGGGCCAGGCTCATGCAGACGTTCAAACCGAAGGACCCGCGCTCGTCGAGCCTGCGCGCCCATTCGCAGACTTCGGGCTGGAGTCTAACGGCCCAGGACATCTGGAACAATGTCGCGCGGACGGCCGTCGAGGCCACGGCGGCTGTCGGCGGGCACACCCAGTCCTTGCACACCAATGCCTTCGACGAAGCGTTGGCCTTGCCCAGCGACTTCTCTGCTCGCATTGCCCGCCAGACACAACTCTTCCTCGAGCACGAGAGCGGTCTCGTCGACACGATCGATGTCTGGGGTGGTAGCTGGTATGTGGAGACATTGACCCGTGAACTCGCCCAGGCAGCCTGGCGACACATCGACGAGGTCGAACGCGAGGGCGGCATGGCTCGCGCCATCGAAGCGGGTATCCCGAAGCTTCGTATCGAGGAAGCCGCGGCGCGCGCACAAGCTGCTATCGATTCAGGCGAGCGTACGGTACTCGGCGTCAATCGGCTCGTTCTCGACGACGAACCGCCGGTCGACGTACTGAAGATCGACAACGCCGCGGTCCTGAAATCACAGACTGAAAGACTCGATGACGTTCGCAGCCAGCGCGATGCAGCCACTCATGCACAAGCGATCGAGGCGCTCGGCAAGTCGGCAGCTGACGGTAGCGGCAACCTTCTCGCACTGGCCGTCGAGGCGGCCCGTGCAAGGGCGACTGTCGGCGAGATATCGTCAGCACTGGAAACCACTTTTGGTCGCCATGCTGCGCAGATACACACTATCGAGGGCGTTTACCGAAAAGCCATGAGCTCAGACGAAACACTGGCCACTCTGTCGGCCCGGATCGATGACTTCGCGCGACAGGAAGGTCGCAGACCTCGCATCCTCGTTGCCAAGATGGGCCAGGACGGACACGATCGTGGTCAGAAGGTCATCGCGACCGCATTCGCCGACATCGGCTTTGATGTCGATATCGGTCCGCTCTTCCAGACCCCCGAGGAAGTCGCACGGCAGGCCGTCGACAACGATGTACACATGATCGGGGCGAGCTCGCTTGCCGCTGCCCACCTGACACTGGTGCCGGCCTTGCGTACTGCGCTTGCAACACTCGGGCGCGACGATATCCTCATCGTGGTGGGCGGAGTGGTGCCGCCAGCCGACATCCCTGTATTGCTCGAAGCCGGAGCCACAGCGGTCTTTCCTCCCGGCACGGTCATAGCGACCGCGGCTGCGCAGCTGCTCGATGCCATCGAAGCTTCTGTAGACGACGGCGATGACGCAGACGCTGATGACGGCAACGGCCCGTCGGCGAGCGGCGATGCTGAACTGCCAGCAACAATCGATCGACGCGCGACTGACGCATGAAACGTCCCGTCGCCACGGCGGCTGAACTGGCGGCAGGCGTGCTGGCGCGGAACCGTGCCTCCCTGGCCCGGGCCATCACACTGGTCGAATCGTCCAATGCAAGCCATCGTGCGCGCGCACAGGCGCTGCTGCAGCCTTTGCTGCCACGCACAGGAAAGGCCATTCGTCTTGGCATCAGCGGTGTGCCCGGTGTTGGCAAGAGCACCTTCATCGAAGCGCTCGGCTTGTTGCTGATCAAGGCCGGCCATCGTGTCGCTGTCCTCGCGATCGACCCCAGCAGCAGCCGCTCCGGCGGCAGCATCCTGGGCGACAAGACACGCATGAACGAACTTTCGCTCCGTGAAGAGGCATTCATTCGCCCCTCCCCGACCAGCGGCCATCTCGGCGGCGTGACAAGGATGACGCGCGAGTCGATCCTGCTATGCGAAGCGGCCGGATTCGATGTGATCCTGGTGGAGACCGTGGGCGTCGGTCAGTCGGAAACCGTGGTCGCCGACATGGTCGACTGCTATCTCGTGCTCATGTTGCCGGGCGCGGGCGACGAGCTACAGGGCATCAAGAAAGGCGTGCTGGAGCTGGCCGACCTGATTGCCGTCAACAAGGCGGACGGCGAAAACATCCGGGATGCCGAGCATGCCCGCGCCGCGTACGAGCGCGCACTGAAGATTCTGCAACCCGCCGCTGGTTGGCGTCCACAGGCCCTGCTATGCAGTGCACAAACGGGTGCCGGGCTTGATGAACTGTGGTCGACCGTGCGCGAGCATCGACGCCAGGCCATCGACAGCGGCGAACACATTGCGCGACGCGAGCGGCAACGCGTGAACTGGCTTTGGTCGACGGTCGAGCAACGGCTGCTCGAATCCTTTCACGACGATACGGCCATGCGCACCCTGGCGGCCGATTGCGAGAAAGCCATCAGGGCGCAGACGATGACAGTGACCGCGGCGGTAGAAAAATTGATGGCCGCCTGGCGTTGACGGTCGCGCAGCCCCCTACTCCGATGCGCGTCAACCCTGTTCCTGTACCAACACCCAGGGAGCCGCGACCACGACGAGAAAATCAGGCGCTCTCGTCACCCAGTCGCGCGCATCGTCATCGCTCGCACGTGCCAACTCGCCGCCGTCCAGCCAGCGTTGCACGCTCTCGGTATCATTGTCGACCACGGTTGCCCCGACATCGATCAGATCAAGCCGTGGATCGACCTTGACAACGACGCCACGCGCAAAGTGCCTGGCAAGCTCGCCCCAGCCAAGGACGCCGGACACATCCCGCAAGCGCGTACGCACATCGATGTCGTCTGCTGACCCGCTGCTCGACGTCATGTCGTTCCCGTTGATCGCCCCGTTGACTGCCCCGTTGACCACCCCGTCGACTGCGAATTCCGTCACCGCCGGGATCACCCGCCAGCACGCATCTCCGAGATAAACGTGTTGGAGCGCTCGATCGACTGATTCATGCGCTCGACCAGGTCATCGACATCGGCTTCGAGGTTGCCGAATGTGGTTCGCAATGAACCGATCGCCTGCGCGTTCAGGTTGTGCTTGAGGTACAGCACGTTGTCGTAGAGGGTGCTCAGTACAGGCTGCATGCTGCTCTCCGATTCCTTCATGCTTGCGAGCATCTCGCGATAGCGCGCCCGCGTCTCCTCGAGACGCCGTTCACTGTCGCGACGGAGACTGGCATCCTTGTACTGCTTGTTCTCCTGTCGCCACTCGGCGAACAGATCGTCGGCGACATCTTCGACTTCGTCGATCTGTTCCGAGACCTCTTCCGCGGCGTCTGCGGTGTCCTCGTATTCGGCGCTGAGTCGGTTGTAGGCCTTCTTCAGACCCGTTTCCTCGATGTTGACCACGCTCTCGAAGCGCTCCAGCGCATCCTTGAACTGCTCCTGTGCTTCCTTCTGAGCATCGCGCGTGTCCTCGACGTTGTCGACGAGCAGATCACGCTTGTGAATGCCGACTTTCTCGAGCGCGTTGTACTTGATGCTGCTGCAGCCGGCGGCCAGGATAGCGGTCGCGAGGAGCACGATGGGGAGGTTCGATTTCATTGCCGAATATTACCATGCAGCACCCGATGGCCTCAGGCTTACCGGAGACCATCTGCCCACGACGGCCGCGCCGGATGTCGCGACCGACCTTGCTCGACGAGGCCGGACATTGCTCGACAAGACTGTGCGAGAGTAAGCAGGCTGCGGCAGCGCAATACACCTCCCCTGAACGAGGCAAACGATGAACCCCACTGCGAATGACGCCGTTCGAGACGCCATACGAACGATCCCCGATTTTCCCGAACCCGGCATCCTGTTTCGTGACGTCACCACCCTGTTCGGCAATGCGCGCGCCTTCCGGACCGCCGTGGACAGCCTTCTGCAGCCCTGGGCCGGCACGCGCATCGACAAGGTAGCCGCCCTCGAGGCACGCGGCTTCATCCTTGGCGGCGCTGTCGCACATCAGCTTTCGGTCGGCTTTGTACCGATACGCAAGGCAGGAAAGCTGCCCGGACCGCGCTCGGCACAGGCGTACACACTCGAATACGGCGAAGCGACCATGGAGATGCACGACGACGCGGTCATCGAAGGAGAGCGCGTTCTGCTACTCGACGATCTCATTGCGACCGGTGGCACCTGCGAAGCCGGTATCTCCCTGATTCGCCGGCACGGCGCCGATGTTGTCGGTTGCGGATTCATCATCGATCTACCGGAACTCGGCGGTCGTGAAAAAATCGAGGCACTGGGCGTCGAGGTGCATGCGCTGTGCGAGTTTGCCGGACATTGATACCGACACCGCATCGGCCGTCAGCCGAGGCTTCAGCCAACCTGCGGGCGCCTCGGCAAACGGATTTCGCAGTCAATTCGCGATTACCGTGCCAGAGAACGTGACCCTCGGCGTTCCGCGTCTTGAAGAGCCAACGCCTTGACCGCCTGGACTGCGTTGATGGCAGCACGCTCCTGTTCTGTCTTCGAGCGGGGCAAGGCGCCGCCATCCGGCAGGGTTACCCGGGCGCCCGCATCGGACGACTCTGGTCGAATCGACCCGCTTCGCTGACCCGAGGCATTGCGTTGCATGATGACTGCACGAATCTTCTCGAGCGTGACCGGGCCGATGCCCGGAACGTCGATCAGCCGATCAATCGATCCGAACGGACCGTGCGCCTCGCGGTAGGCGACGATACTCTTCGCCTTGACCGGTCCGACCCCTGGCAGGACAGCCGCCAGCGTTACCGCATCGGCCGTATCGATATCGAATGCCGGGTCAGCTGCGGCGGAGAAGGCAGCAAGCGCCAGCAGCAATGACAAGGTCGCGGCTTGTGCGAACCGACGCGTGGGCGCGATCAGAAAACGACGACGATCGGACAGGAGTTGAGTATTCATCGAGCGGCGACTTCCTTGTCGGCTGCGGAGTGGTCGTGCGCCGGCGACGAACAGCGGAGTTCTTGCCGAGTCGTCGTCGACAAGGCGAGACATCCATTCCTCGTTGGCGCCCCCGCACTTTCGACCGCTCACTCTGCGCCGTCAAGGCAAACGCCCTGAACCGCTGTCAATCCGAACAGCTGACTGAACGGATGTCATCGCCGGGATGTCATCGTGAGAATGGCGTCGCAGGGACGGCGCGCCTGGACTGCCACGCGTACGCCTGGAACAGGCGTTACCATGGCTGCAATCGAGCGGCCCTGTCGTTCAACCGAGTATCCGGCTTCACTACATGCTCTACGCCCTGCTCATCCTGATCAGTCTCGTGCTGGTCGTGGCTACCTTTCTGCCGATGTCGCATATCCGGCACTGGTGCGTTCGCGCGTGCGACTTTCCGAGGTTGCAGATCGCCGCTGCCCTGCTCGTGTGCCTGTGCGCGCATCTTGTCTGGACAGGCGCTGCCGGACCCTTGCTGATCGGTTTGCTACTGCTCGGTCTGTGCTGGCAAATCAGGTGGATCTGGCCGTACTCGCCGATTCACCCGGTGGAGGTCAACGCGGTGAACCCGGAGGAGGCGGTCAATCGCCCGCACCTTCGCGTGGTCATCAGCAACGTGCTGATGGATAACCGGGACTCGAGCCGCATTCTCCAGCACATCAAGCGAGAGGAGCCGGATATCTTCGTGGCACTCGAATCCGATACCTGGTGGCAGGAACGACTCGACACACTCGACACCTATCCCTATCGGATCGCCTGCCCGCTCGACAACTACTATGGCATGCATGTCTACTCCCGCTTGCCACTCCACTCACCCGTCATCGACTACCTCGTCGAAGACGACGTGCCGTCGATGGCGGCGTGGGTCGAATTGACGGGCGGAGAGCGGGTCCGGTTTCATGTCGTGCATCCACGCCCGCCCGCGCCGGGGGAAAATTCGCAGTCGACCGAGCGAGACGTTGAATTGCTGTTGATCGCTCGCCACCTTGAAGGTAATACAGAGCCGACGATCGTCACCGGAGACCTCAACGATGTTGCCTGGTCCGCCACCACCCGATTGTTCAGGACACGCAGCGGTCTGCTCGATCCACGCGTCGGGCGAGGCATGTTCAACAGCTTTCATGCAGGCCACTGGTTCGTGCGCTGGCCTCTTGACCATACCTTTGTCTCGACGCACTTTCGCATGCACGAGGTGAAGCGACTCGGGCCCGTTGGCTCGGATCATTTTCCCGTGATGTTCCACCTGGTGCTGGCAGCACCGCTGCCACTCGATTCCCATCCGGTCATGAACGAAGATGATCGCGAGCTCGAACAGGACACGCTCGAAACTGCCGCCGCCCAGGGTACCGATCGGCCTTCACTCGCGACCATGACGACATGATTTCCCCATCACTGGCCGAACAGATCGAGGCCGACTGTGCAGAGAATCCGGCATGAACGATTCAGAGCCGACGAAATGCAACGACGACACACGACAGTCTGCACAGACTGCCGCGGGGCCTCGCCCGACTGCTGATGGCATCGTCGCGGCGCTGGGCGAACGACTGGTGGCGCAGATCGATCGCGGCAGCAGCACGCTGCAGCTCGCGTTGGCCGAGATGAGACTCGCGACAGTCAGTGCTGCCGTACTGCTCGGCCTGGCCATGGCCGCAGCCCTGCTGGTCGTTGTCATCTGGCTACTGGTCTGCGCCCTGGTCGGCTACGGACTCTGGTCATGGGGGCTTGCGCCGCCGTGGGCTCTGCTCGTGCTGCTGGTACTGCACGGCCTGGCGCTCGCTGCCATGGCCTGGTTCGGCAGACGCCTCGCAAATGATCTGGGTTTTGCAGAAACGCGCCGATTGTTGCAAAAATCGCCACCAGTGCAATCTGCAGGGCAACCGCCGCATGTCGAGACGGCATGATTTACAGAGCTACCTGGATCCCACCCTGATTGCCCTACCCTGATCCAACCCAACCCAGATCACATTCGAGCGGAGGTTTACCATGAGCACGTCCAGCATAGGCGAGAAGACCGAACAGAAAGTCGACAGCATCAGCCAGAGTGCGAACGACAAGGTCGATTCGATCGATGGCAAGGCAAGAGCCGGCATCGAAGCCGGGCGCCAGAAAGCGCTCGATGCCGTGTCGGCCGTCGAAGACCTCGAAGCACAGGTCGAATTGACGATCGAGGAATCAGCGGCCAAGGTATCTCGCTACATTCAGGAAAAACCCCTGCAGGCTGCCGGCATGGCCTTTGCGGCCGGTGTCCTGGCGACGATGATCCTGCGCAAGCGCTAGCGCTTGTTCGATGCGTTCACGACAGCGTCAGAAAATTCGGGTATTGGCCAGACAGGCACAGCTGGCCAGTGAACGTGCGGACGCCGCGAAACAACGGCTGGACGGCGCTCGCGGTCGGTTTCTCGGCAACCCCGTGAACCTTCTCCTGCCTTTCACGGCAGGCGTCATCGGCGGTGCCATCGCGCTGGGCAAGAAGCCGGCAACGCTGCCTGCCTCGACTGTCGGACACCTCGCATCGGCGAACGACTCCGCCGCGAACCCTTCCGGCCAGAGCTCACCCGGACAGAGTGGTCCGGCGGTGTCCATGACCTCCCTGATCAGTACCTCATTGACCCTGTGGCGAGCCACGGCATCGTTGAGATCAACAGTATTGGCGGAAAGTGCGGCCCGACGCGCAGGCCGGGCAGCAGCACGCGCGAAAGTCCACGCCGAAGGTTCTCCTATTGAGGAGCACCGGCCACCTGCTCGAAGTCGCGGGCGGCCCCGGCAGAGGCCTCGGGATCGACAGCGGGACGGCGGATGATCAACAACAGCGCAAGCTGCAGTCCGAATATCAGGGACCCGAACCACAAGTGCAGGGGCTGTGCATAGATGGGGAGGTTGAGTCGCTCCATGCTCGTTCCGACCGCGAGCGTGCCGAGCATCAAGGCGCCCAGGGCAATGGCCAGACCGCGCGGCAAGGCACTGTTCGATCGCCCGAGTGTCAACCAGATGACCCAGCCGTTGATCAATACCAGCGGCAACGCGAACCACTTGTGCACATCGTATATCCAGGGCAACGCCGCTATCCAGAGGTGGCGATCGGTGTGATCGCTGGCTCGCGCCACGAGATCAACAGACTCTCTCACCTGCGTTCCGACGACAAGCTGCAGCAGTCCTGCAATCATCGCCGCGATGAGCAGCGCGTTGGTGTAGCCGGGCAAGCTCCCCTCTCGTGACAAGATCGGTCGCAACGCTCTCCACAGGGCAATGATCATGATGCCGACGATAAGCTGGGCGACCAGCATGTGCACCGTGATCATGCCCGGATCGAGGTTGCTGGCGACCACGCGCGAGCCTAACCAGCCTTGTATTGCCACCAGAACGAGACCACTGGCCGCCAACCGGAAGACGAGCGGATCAAGCTTGCGTATCGGCCAGGCGAACAACACGGTGGCCAGAATCGCGAAGCCGGTAAAGACGCCGAGGAGCCGGTTCAGGTACTCCGTCCAGGTCTTGCGAACGTTGAAGGTCGTATCAGCATAGCCTCGATCGGCGTAGATCGTCTGGTAGTCGACCGGCAATTGCGCTGCACTCATCGGCGGCACCCACTGCCCGAAACAGGTCGGCCAGTCCGGACAACCCATGCCTGCGCCACTGGCTCTGACGATTCCGCCTACGAGGATCAACGCATAGATCGTCGCCACGGTACCAACCGCACACCCGATGAAACGCCAGCGAGCAGCGTGCCGGTGCCTTGACGACAATTGTGAATCTTCTCCCATGCGCAGAGTTTACGCTGCCGAAGCCAGTCCGGTTTGCCGCTCGGCGCACATCGGCAGGGGAACCCTGAGCGGTCTTGCCGCTCGAATCCGCCCAGACATCGCCGCACCCGGCGATCCGCAATGATCCTATGGCTCCGAAATTAACCCTCCATGCCACACGCTCCGGCGTGCTGGCCCTCAGCCTGCTCATCTGGCCAACCCTTGCCTGGCCTACTCCGGTATCGACCACGCCGATCGATATACCAGGGCAATTTCCCGACGCGACGCTCAGTAACTGGAAGGAACGAAGCTTCGCCGGCAACACGAAGTACCGGCTCGTGGAGGAGGACGGCGTGAACGTGCTGAGAGCCGACACACAGAGCAGCGCGTCGATCCTCTATCGCGAGCGTGAAATCGATCTCCGCCGATTTCCGATACTCGAATGGTCCTGGAAAGTGGCGCAGGTGTATTCCATGATCGACGAGCGCAGCAAAGCCGGTGACGACTTCCCGGCGAGAGTCTATGTCGTCGCACGTACCGGCTGGCTCCCCTGGGAGACGCTCGCCATAAACTACGTCTGGGCGTCAGAGGCCATGGTCGATGAACGCTGGCCCAACCCCTTTACCGAAAAAGCCATGATGATCGCCGCCAACACCGGTGCCGGGGGTGTCGGGCAATGGGTCCGCCATCGCCGCGACGTCCGCGCTGACTTCAAGGCCGCTTTCGGCAAGCAGGTCGACAGGATCAGTGGCTACGCGGTCATGGTCGACGGTGACAACAGCAATCAGGATGCAACAGCATGGTTCGGCGACCTGGCCTTTCTGCCACGCTGACCCCGCCATCCTCGGCGAGCCTGCAAGCAGTTTGGCTATACTCTCGCATCGCAACGCTCGAGTGCGTCCTTTGGAGAGTTGGATATGGATCGACGCCGTTTCCATCGCCTCTGCGGTGGCCTGCTCAGTGGAGCCGCTGCCCTGCAACAGGCGGTCAACGCGTCGACCGCGAAAACCGGCGATTGGCCGCGCAGCCGTCTGGTCGATGTGCGCGAGAACGGCATCAAGCTGGCATCGCTCGTGCCGGGCGACGCGCACATCTTTCACTATCCCTATGTCACGACGCCGTGCTTTCTGCTCCGGCTGGGCTCGGGCACGGTAGCGGGCAGCTGGCCAGGCGGGCTCGGTGACGACGCATCCGTGGTCGCCTTCTCGGCGATCTGCAGTCACAAGATGTCACATCCAGCCAGATCGATAAGCCACATCACCTATCGCGCCGAACCTGTCGTGTTTACCGACGATCAGGGCGTTCGCCAGGAACAAGCCGGGTTGATCAGCTGCTGTTCGGAGCGCAGCGTCTACGATCCAGCCGATGGTGCAGCGGTCCTGAGCGGTCCGGCGCCCGTGCCACTGGCAGCGATTGCACTCGACGTCGATCCCGATGGCACACTCGTTGCCACGGCAAGTCTGGGAGCGGACCGCTACCGGCAATTCTTCGATGCCTTCGAGTTTCGGCTGAAGATGGAGCATCGAGTCAGCGATGTGAATGCATTGAGCGGCGAGCAGGCCGTCACGATACCTGCGAGCGATTTTTCACAGCAACAGATCCGTTGCTGACATGCGTCCCGCCGAAAGCCCCGCTCGGCCTGAACGCTACAGGCGCGTGCGCAACGAGGCGCCTTGATTCAGCTCGATAGCCACCCCGAACTCTTGCGCGAATTGCGCGCGTTGCCGCTGGTCGCATCGATCGAGCAGGAGCGCTGGTCGAGCCTCGAGCAGCACATCGGCTTCATCGACCTGGCTCCTGGTGAGTCCTTGTTCACGGCCGGGCGTGCGAGCGAGCGACTGTATCTCGTGGTTCGTGGAGAACTCGGACTCGACATGCCAAGGCCGGGTTTGCAGGAATCGCAAGCACCGACAGACACACGCGACAGACTTGGCGTAGAGGGCCGCCAGGACGCGACCGCAGAGACGCCGATGCCCGCCATCCGTCTGCAATCACGCAAGCGTGGCGAGACAGCGGGTGACTTCGCTGTCCTCAATGGCGGTGCGCACCTGGTGAGCGCCGTCGCCGTCGAATCGACACGGGTGGCCTTTCTGCCACGCTTCGCGTTCGAATTACTGGCCGGAATCGCGCCGGACATTCTCGCGCATGTCTATGACACCGCCGCCACGCTGTCTCGTCGGACGACCCTCGCACGCGCCTTTCTGGATCTGTTCGGTCCGATCGACGTCGACACCTTGAACAGCCTTCTCGACGCGAGCATCGTGCATCACTACAGAGGCGGCGAGACACTCTTCTATCAGGGTGACGAACCGGATGGTCTGCATGTCGTCGTCTCCGGCCGGCTGCTGGTGGAAACCGGCGACGATCCTGCGCGACGTCAGACTGCCGAAGTACATGCTCCCGAGTCGGTCGGAGAACTCGCACTGTTGGCGGGTACGCGTCGCAGTGCGACCGTGCACGCGGCCCGCGAGTCGACCGTGGCGCGCCTTCCACAATCGGAATTCGAAAGCATCATCGCGCCGCGAGCCGATCTGCTCTTGCCGCTTTCGCGCCTCGTCATACGTCGACATGTCACCGATCTGAACAGCATCGGCGCACGCCGCCCCGACACGAATTTCGTGGTGATACCACTCGACAAGAGACTCTCCCTCAAGCGCTTTCTGAATCAATTGCGACGCGCTTTGCGGCAGAACGATGATCCACTGATACTCGACGCACGCACTTTCGACACGCTCTACGGCAAGAGAGGGGCGTCAGCAACGACCTTTGAAGATCCGTTCAGCGGTGCGGTAGCCGAATGGCTTGACGACAAGGAGAATCGGGGTGGACCGATCATCTATGTCGCCGACACAGAGCTCAGTGCATGGACTCGACGTACGCTGAATCGCGCCGACCGCGTGCTGCTGCTCGGGCAGGGTGGGACGGAAGCGGACCCTGCACGTCGCGAGGTTGAGCGCGAACTCAGTTCGCTGTTCGGCCAGCGCAGAAGCCCCCCGCGAATCGACCTCGTGCTACTGCATGCCGCCGATACCGTCCGGCCTACCGACACCCGTCGATGGTTGGCTCCCCGTGAGCTCGACAGCTTTCATCACGTGCGCATCGATGACGCTACGCACTTCGAGCGTCTCGCCCGGCGACTGCAAGGCAGTGCTCGCGCCGTCGTCTTCAGCGGAGGCGGTGCGCGCGGCTACGCACATCTGGGTGTGCAAAGGCTGCTCGAGGAAGAGCAGATTCCGATCGACGTCGTCGGCGGTTCGAGCATGGGCGGATTGCTCGGTGCCTCGCTGGCCCTCGGTCAGGATGTCGCGACCGTCGAACGCATGTCGGCACGCTTTGCCAATCGCCGTGCCTTGTTCGACTACACCTTGCCCATGTCTGCGTTGATGCGATCCGCGAAACTGACCCGCTTCTGCCAGGAGGTCTATGGCGATATTCGCATCGAGGACCTCTGGACCCCGTTCTTCTCGGTATCGTCGAACCTCGCCGACGGCCGTCAGGTGGTGCACGAGACCGGCAAGCTCTGGGAAGTCGTACGAGCAACGATATCCCTGCCCGGCGTGTTCTCACCGGTCCCCACGGCCAACGGCGACCTGTTGATCGACGGTGCGGTACTGAACACCTTCCCGGTCGACGTCATGCACGAACGGCTGGGTGGTTCAGGCAGCATCATCGGCGTGAACGTCAGCGAAGTGCCAGAGAAATTCGACTACTACGATTTCGGCACCTGTCTTTCAGGGTGGCAAGTGCTCCGCTCCCGTCTCAATCCGTTCAGCCCGGCCATTCGCTATCCACGCATTGCTGAAACCCTGCTGCGCTCGACCGACATCAAGGGTATCGATCGGCTCAACCAGACTCGCGCCATGATCGACATACTGGTCGAGCCACCGGTCAGCGGCATTGCCCTGCTCGACTTCAAAAGGTACGCGGAAATCAGCGATATCGGCTATGCGGAAGCACGACGCGTATTCGCACGACACGGCTTGATCGAGGACGCCCTAGCGTGACGTCTACCGCGCGCTGCCGGACGGCTTGTCGGTTGCCGACTGCTCGGCCATGACTCGCGGTGTCATTCCCGCCCTGTTGGCCAGCGAATCGTCTGCGCCCGCTTCCACCAACAAGGTCGCAATCCCGTCATCACCATTGGCAATGGCGTGGTGAAGTGCGGAATTACCCTGCTCATCCATCGCATCGACATTCGCATCCGTCAATAGCAGACGGCGTACCGCCGCTTCGTGCGAATTATCCACCGCTCTCATCAGGGGCGTGAAGCCGTAGATATCGGCACGGTCCGGAGCAGCCCCGGCGACGAGCAACCAGTCGAGCGTGTCGACAAGTCCCTTGGCGGCCGCAATCGTCACCGCTGACCAACCGTTCGACCCCCGCGAGTCCAGCTCGGCACCACGATCGTGCAACCAGCGTGCGATTCGCAACCGATCACCGAGAACGGCGAACATGAACGCCGTGCCACCGGTTCGGGTCACATCGTCTACCGCTGCTCCCGCACTGACCAGACGCCGCAACAAGGCAAGGTCGCCCACCTTGCTCGCGACCATCAATGCCGTCTTGCCATTGTCGGCAGTCTGCTCGAGCAGCGCTTCCGGTGAACCTTGATCGAGTAGCCGAGCGAGCATTGCGGCGTCGTCGTTGGCGATGGCGCTCTGCCAGCGAGCATTGACCGACTCACCCGATAGCCCGGACTCACCCGAAAGCCCGGACTCGGCGGAAAGCCCTGATTCGACGAAGCACGACAGCAGGAGCGACAGCAGAACGGGCAGTACGACTCGCGTCACGTCGGTGGCGGTGGCGCCGGCTGCGGCAACTCGAATCGGTGTCGCACAGGGACGCGCGCTGCGACGACCGCGTCGAACGCGGCGCCAGCATCATAGCGGCCACTCATGCGAATGACGGCATCGCGCCCAACCGCCTCGTCGAGCAAGGTTCGAAACCCTGTCCGTTCAGCATGACCGAGCGGGATGCGCTGACTCGCCAGTAGCCGGCAATAGGCATCGCCAATGAAGAGTGGCAATTCAGCCTGGCTGGACAAGTGTGTCAGGGCGTCGAAATGGGCGCTGCTGTGCCCGGTCAGGAAGAACACCGCACCACCGACCGGCTCGACCGGCGTCTTCACGTCGATATCGACTTCGATGACAGTCGCATTCTCGTGTTCGTGCAGATCGAGTTCGAGCGATACCGCAAAGGGGCCATCGGCCAGTACTCCGTCGACGACACAGGGACTATCCGGCGGCAGTACGAGAAACAGCGCGGCAGTCCAGTCTGCATCGTCGATGCGTACCGGCAGACAGCCGAGCGTGATTCCGGCTTCATGAAGCGCAACGATGACCTCGTCGGGAAAGCGCTCCCCGACGGTCGATTCAACCTGCAGCGGCCGGGCCTCCGATAGTGCCCTGCCCTTCAGAATGCCGTTCCGATTGCGCAGGATCGACACTTCCAGCAGGGATGACTTCTCCTTTTTCAACCATCTCGGCATGCCATCGGTCGTGGTGCTGCATCGCCCATTCTTCCGAGACATATCCCGTGGACATACCTTCGAGAGCGCCCTCGGTTCCGGCAGTGCCGATGTAGATGTGACCAAGCGCGATAGCCGTCCAGCCGATACCGAGGACAGCATGCAGAATGCTGGCGCCGCGCATTTCCGGACGAATCCCTTCCAGCAACGGCATTTCCAGGCCGTATATCGGCGCTACCAGGACGAAGCCGGTGAGGCAGACCAGGACGCCGAACACGGCGACCAGCCAGAACCAGATCTTTTCACCGGCGTTCATGCGACCGGCCGGCGGATGCTCACCGTGGTTGCCGTCGCGCGAAAACATGCCGCCGCCCTGCTTGAGCCAGGTCAGATCGCCCTTCGCGGGAAAGTTGTGCCAGATCCAGAGCACGATCATCAAGGCGATACCCAGACTGAAGACAGGACCGACGACGTTGTGGATGGTGATCGACGCCTGAGCCCATAGCGCGAAGCCCGCCTTGCCGAGTATCGGGATAAGGACCGCGCGACCGATCAACATGCTCAAACCGGTAACCGCCAGGGCGATGAAGGAGACGGCGGTGACCCAGTGCACCAGGCGATCGAACCCGCCCCAGCGTTTTATCTTCGCACCCGTCGGCGCACGCGCGAGCTTCTGCTTGCCGAAGATCAGGTGAAACAACAACAGCACCACCGCCATGCCAACAATGATCCAGGGGAGAATCCGGGTCACCGGTCCGTTGCGCAGTGCCTGCCAGTTGTTGCCGCCGCGTTCGATGAGAATGTTCGCGCCCGGCCCGCTGACCGACGAATATCCACTGACGCCATCGGTCACCGCCCGCCAGTAGTTCGACCGGGGATTTGACGCCGCGTCGGCAGCACCGGTCGACTCCTGAGCGTGCGCCTCGACACCGAGCCAGTGCAACGAATAGCTGCCCATCGGCAGTATCAACGCAAGGGCCACGATCGCCAGAACACTGCACAGCGCGATACGACGTTTTCGCGCCGAACTCATCCGTGGCTCGCCCGAGCGCCCGGCTACATCGGAACGATCGGCCTCATCAGAACGGGAAACTTCCATTCGCGGTCTTCCCTCGTGGGTATTGTCAACAGCCACCGTTGTCACCGAGTCTGCTTCTCACCGACTCTGCTTGTCATCGCTTCTGAATGAGTTCGAATCGTTCGCTGAGCGACGCCGCCCGCTCGTCTGCATTGTTCACCAAGGTATCCGTAGCACCCTTGTAGACACCGGCCTTCGACGCATCCGGTGAAAACGGATTGGTGCAACCGACGAGTGACAACGAGACGAGCAGAAGTCCCACCCTGGACAGACTCGACATCTCGCGGATCATCCCTGCTGGTCGTAAGCCGTTTCCCAGCCCCAGGTCTGCGGTCGACCGCCACGACGAAGCACGCGTTCGCGGTAGATATCGGCAACCTCGTCGCCATCGCCCGCAATCAGTGCCTTGGTCGAACACATCTCGGCGCAGAGCGGCAACTTGCCTTCGGCGATCCTGTTGCGGCCATACTTCTCGTACTCCGCATCAGAAAGATCCTCTTCACCCGGCCCACCCGCACAGAAAGTGCACTTGTCCATCTTGCCGCGCGCCCCGAAACTGGATTGCTGCGGGTATTGCGGCGCTCCGAACGGACAGGCATAGAAGCAGTAGCCGCAACCGATGCAAAGGTCCTTGTCATGCAGGACGATCCCGTCGTCGGTCGTGTAGAAACAATCGACCGGACAGACCGCCTGACAAGGCGCATCGTTGCAATGCATGCACGCCACCGAGATGGATTTCTCACCCGGTGCACCGTCGTCGAGCGTGACGACGCGTCGCCGGTTCACACCCCACGGCACCTCATGCTCGTTCTTGCAAGCCGTGACACAACCGTTGCACTCGATGCAGCGCTCCGCATCGCACAGGAATTTCATTCTGGCCATGGTCGTCGCCCCCTCAGGCCGCAGTGATCTTGCAGAGCGAGCACTTGCTCTCCTGCATCTGGGTAACGGAATCGTAGCCGTAGGTCATCGTCGCGTTGTCTGACTCGCCTCTGACATACGGATGCGACCCTTCCGGATACTTGCTTTCGAGATCCTTGCCTTCGTAGACGCCGCCGAAATGGAAGGGCGTGAAGACGACACCACGAGCCACCCGATCGGTGACCATGGTCTTCACATAGATCTTGCCTCCCTCCGGGCTTTCCAGCCAGACCATCTGCTCGTCCTGCAAGCCGATGTCATTGGCATCGGCCGGATTGATCTCGACGAACATGTCCTGCTGCAATTCTGCAAGCCAGGGATTCGATCGCGTTTCTTCACCACCGCCTTCGTATTCGACCAGCCTTCCCGAGGTGTGGATAAGCGGGAAATCGGTCGAGTAGTCCTCTGCCTGAATGGACGCGTAACGTGTGGGCAAGCGATAGTGACTCTTCCTGTCCTCGTAGGTCGGATAGTCGGCAACCAGATCGCGCCGGTTCGTATAGAGCGGTTCGCGATGCACGGGAACCGGATCAGGGAAGGTCCAGACCTTGACCCGCGCCTTCGCATTGCCGAACGGCGCACAACCGTGCTGGATGGCGACCCGCTGGATACCGCCAGAACGGTCGGTTTTCCAGTTCTTGCCTTCGGCCGCAGACTTCTCTTCCTCGGTCATGTCGCCCCACCAGCCGAGCTGCTTGAGCATGTCGGCGGTGAATTCGGGATAACCATCCTCGATTTCCGCACCAACCGACCAGCTGTCCTCAGCCAACAGATTCTCACCTTCGTATTCAACTCCGAATCTGGCGCGGAAATTGAGCCCACCCTCACCCACCGACTTGCTCGTGTCATAGAGATTCGGCGTGCCCGGATGACCCATTTCGGGGGTTCCCCAACACGGCCAGGGCATCCCGAAATACTCACCGTCAAGGGGGCCACCCTTGGCTTGCAAGGTCGTCGTGTCGAAGGTCCCTCGGTGCTCCATGTGGGCCTTGATGCGCTCCGGACTCTGCCCCGTGTAGCCGATCGTCCACATGCCCTTGTTGAACTCGCGGGTGATGTCCTCGACATTCGGCTCGTCATTGTCACCAATCTCGATATTCTTGGTGAGTTCTGTACCGAAACCGAGCTTGTTGGCAAGCTTCTGCATGATGGTGTGATCGGGCAGCGACTCGAACAAGGGCTCGATTATTCGATCCCGCCATTGCAGCGATCGATTCGATGCGGTGACTGAACCCCGTGTCTCGAACTGTGTCGACGCCGGCAGGAGATACATCCCTTCCTGCCGGTCCGGGAGCACGGCAGTAACGGTCGGATAGGGATCGATGACCACCAGCAATTCCAGCTTCTCCATCGCCGCCTTCATCTCTGGCATGCGCGTCTGCGAATTGGGCGCATGGCCCCAGAAGACCATCGCGCGGAGGTTGTCTTTCTGTGCGATGTTGTCCTTCTCCTCGAGTACACCATCGATCCAGCGCGAGACCGGGATGCCCGCCGTATTCATCGGGGGAATGCCCGTGTCGTCGGCCGATGTCTCGTAGGTATCGCTCTGGTCAAAACGATTCTTGACCCAGTCGTACTCGAGATCCCAGACTCCTGACCAGTGCTTCCAGGCACCTTCAGACAACCCGTAGTAGCCAGGCAAGGTGTGTGACAGCACGCCGAAGTCAGTGGCACCCTGCACGTTGTCGTGGCCGCGGAAGATGTTTGCGCCGCCACCCGAGACGCCGATGTTGCCCAGCGCCAGCTGCAGTGCGCAATACGCTCGTGTGTTGTTGTTGCCGATGGTGTGCTGGGTACCGCCCATGCACCAGACGATCGTGCCGGGCCGGTTCTCGGCCATGGTCTGCGCCGCTTGCTTGAGCTGTGCCTCGGGAATGCCCGCGACCCGCTCGACTTCGGCTGGCGTCCACTTGGCGACTTCCGCTCGGACATCATCCATGCCGAAGACCCGCTGGCGGATGTATTCCTTGTCTTCCCAGCCGTTCTCGAAGATATGCCAGAGAATGCCCCAGACGACCGGAACGTCGGTACCCGGTCGCATCTGGATGTACTGGTCAGAGTGTGCCGCCGTGCGCGTGAAACGCGGATCGACGACGATCAGCTTGGAACCGAGTTCCTTGGCCTTCAACACATGTTGCATGGCGACCGGATGTGCCTCTGCCGCGTTCGAACCGATGAAGAACATCGCCTTCGACTTCTGCATGTCGTTGTAGGAATTCGTCATCGCGCCGTAGCCCCAGGTGTTGGCAACTCCTGCGACCGTGGTCGAATGACAGATGCGTGCCTGGTGATCGACATTGTTCGACCCCCAGAGGGCCGCGAACTTCCGGAACAGGTAAGCCTGCTCGTTGTTGTGCTTGGCTGATCCGAGCCAATAAACCGAATCGGCCGTGGACTCTTCACGGATCACAAGCATCTGGTCGCCGATTTCGCTGATCGCTTGCTCCCAGGGAACACGCTCCCACTTGCCACCAACGAGTTTCATCGGATACTTGAGCCGCCGCTCCCCGTGGCCGTGCTCACGCAATGCAGCGCCCTTCGAGCAGTGGGCACCCAGGTTGATGGGCGACTGATAGTCTGGCTCCTGACCTGTCCAGACCCCGTTCTGCACTTCGGCGATGACGCCGCAGCCAACCGAGCAGTGCGTGCAGATCGAGTGCGCCAGTTCGGTCGGAATATCGGCTTTGGGCATCGTCTCGGCTGCTCGCGCCTTGCGCAGCATGGCCGTGCCACCGGTGGCGAGAACCGCAGCTCCACCAGCCGCGAGGCCCGATGTCTGCAGGAAGGTTCGCCGGTCGACAGCGACTCCGAGCAGTCCTTGTTCAGCGTTGTGGCTGGCGGCTCTTGCCTGCCCGTCGACGGATCGTCGCGTCAGCTTCATATCTGGTCTCCTCTCGCTCAGAAGCGCGCTTTGGCGTAGTACTCGCGGACGTGATCCGTCTCGCGATAGCCAGTAGCGGCAGTGATCTCGCTGTCAACGGCTGTCGGCGAGACGATGTCGGCTTCGGCCAGTGCCGGCCCGGCGACGGCGGCACCGCCGGCGACGGCGGCACCCTGGAGAAACCCTCGCCGACGAGCATTGATGAATGTCGCAGGCGTTGCCGCCTTCGATGCAGTTTTATCGCTCATCCAGGTCGCTCCTGTGTTGTGTTCGCCAAGTCGATGGTGCCCTGCGTTTCGTGCCGCGCCTGCTCGCCATGACACTTGCTATATCTTGACAAGCGGTTCGTCGTGTTTTCGACACGCTCAGTCATTCAAGCCGAGCACTTGTCGCTCGACCGCCATGAAGCTCGAGCCGAAGAATCCCACCGAACGATAGAAATCTGCCGACGACGCTTCCTGCAGGTCGTCAAAGAACCGCCCCGCCCAAGGGGCGAGATGCGCTTCGAAGAAATTCTGCTGCGTCGCGAAGGGAATCTCGTCGCCCGCGCGGATAATCAGCGCCATGGCATCGGAAACCGCCGCAATGTGATCCTCCGATTCGGCAATCCCATCCTGCCGCTCGATGCCGTGCTGAGCGAGATCCTGGCGGAGCTCCGCGAGCGGTCTTTCCATCAGGAAGCCGGTTTGGTACCACGACGCATAGGGAACCAGCTCGCCACGCCCGACGCCGATGAAAAGCGCGGTGTATTCGTGTCGAAGAGCCTCCGCGTCGGCCGCCTCTGCTGCTGCCTTGAGCAGTTGCCAACCCATCGCCAGAGGACCGTCCGACGCATCGACGTCGCCGATGCCACGTAACCGGGTCAGCATGCGCTCGTCAGGCGGCTGCGCAAGCAGGCTGCCCAGGAGTTCGTGAACACCAGCGCGTAGCGCGTGGGCCTCATCGCGGATGAAGGCTTCTTCACTCTTGATGGCAAGCGCTGGCACGTCTCTCATCAGATCGGGAGATTCATATAACCCGATAGTTTGCTTCATGAATCCGCGAAAGTCCAGATTTTCAGGTATCGCCCTTGTCGCCTCCGGAATGAACATCGATACCACCCGATTCCCGGGTGAAGATATCCTTTACCCGGCAGTCCGCACACATCTTCAAGCGCCGCACAGCATGCTCCTCGCCGAACATCCAGTGCGCGGAAAGCTTGCCGATGAGCGTGTCTATGATCCGTTGCGTAGCGAAGGGCTTGCGGCAGACGATGCAATCGAAGGGCGCTTCTTCGTGCAGTGTGCAAATTCGCCGCGCGGCGACGCTGTCGCGTACGTACCTGGCCTCGAGCTCGATGGCCGACTCCGGACAGGCCCGCTCACAGAGTCCACACTGCACGCAATTGGCTTCGACCATGCGCAGCGCCGGCGTCTCCTGACCGTCGAGCAGCGCTCCGGCGGGGCAAGTCGACACGCAGGCCATGCACAAGGTGCAGGCGTCGGTATCGACAACTATCCGGCCGAACGGCGCGCCGGCCGGCAGTGCACAGACATAGTCGATCTCACCGTCCAGACCCTCGGCAAGCCTGTCGAGCGCCGCACGTACGGTCGCGCGCTTGTCATCGTGAGTCACGAAGTTCACAGGCGACAGGGCCGCCAACGCGTCGGGCCCCGTCGGCAAGCGGTCGACATCATCGAGCCCGGCGACATCGATCAGTTGAATGACATCGGGCCCTGCGTCCAGTCCGGCGAGCAGCGCGCGCAACAGATCGGCTTGCTCCTCGAGAGCGTGTCGATTCGGATCATCTCTTGATGCGCTGCACAACACCAGTATTCGCGAGACCCCGGCGCACAGGATCGACGCCCAGTAGTCGATCCCGAAGGCCGTGACTTCTTCAACAGCCAGCGCGAGGATGGTTGCAGGCAGGCCTGCGACATCGACCACAGCCTGGGACGACTCGTCATGCAGCAACAAGGTGTCGAACGATCCGGCGCGGAGCTGAGTTCGCGTTCGTTCAATGGCATCCGACGGTTTAGGGTAGGCATAGACCATGGCGCCGGTCGGGCAAAGCGTTGCGCAACTTCCGCATCCCTGACACAGGAAAGGATCGACCTCGATGCCGTCGCCGACGGACGAGATCGCACCGGTGACGCACACGTCGAGGCAACGGTTACAACCCGGCAGCCGGCTGCGCGAATGAGCACAGATCGACCGGTCGTAGTCAAAATATCGTGGCTTGTCGAATTCGCCGATCAGCTCGGACAGCGAGTCGATAGCCGCATCGATGCCTTGCCCCAGCGGCGCGTGCTGGTAGCCGAACGGCGGCAGGCCCACGTTCAGGAGCGGCTCCGGCGAGAGATCGAGAACGCAGTCGAAGGTGGCGCTCGGGCGACGTGCCGAAACCCCCAGGTCGAGTTCCCCGTCAGCACCCGGATCGCCTCCCTTGTCGCTGCCCTTGTCGCTGCCCTGGCCGCCGCTCTGGCCATTACTCTGGCCATTACTCTGGTCGCCATGCTGGCCACGCCCGATCGCCGTGAAAGCGCCAAGATACCCGTGTAGCAACAACGATCCGACACTGAATACCGCAAGGCCTGCATCACTCAGCGCCTTGGTCGGTCTTGTCAGATCCGGCATGATTGAAACGACCGTCGCGCCAGCTTCGCCGAATCGGTCGGCCGCCGCCATGGCCGCTGCGCGCTCACCGATGATCAGGCAGTGCCCTTCAGAACGGTAGCTGACCGTGCTTGTTCGTCGCGCGGCAGCCTCGTCGAGACGCTGGCGCGCGTTGGCGAAATCGATCGTCTTCAGGATGGAGACAGGGCTGCCTTCGTCCACAGCAGCGTCTGTAGCCGAAGCCTGCTCAGGTTCGCCGGCCGCACCAGGTGTATCTGGCCCGCTCACACGCCGCTCCCTGTCGGTGGTTCAGCATCAGAGATCTGTTTCCCGGCACCGCTCGGTTCCGAACTCGCGTCCGTGTCGTCTTGATCTCGCGCGGCCAGCTCTCGCGAGAGCAGATCCTCCTCGGATTCGCTCTCGGTGTCATGCTCTTCCGGAGTATCAGGCTCCGCAGCCGCGGATTCTTCCTGTGATCGAGACGCATCTTCCGGGGCTGTATCGGCATTCACGCGCTGTTCCTGTTCCGCCGCCTCTTCTGCTTCGCGGGCCAGACGGTCGCGTTCATGTCGTGCCGCGTGATACTTCATGTCGGCGGTAATCGTGTCACCAAGCGGTTCGAATACGGTGTAGTCACCATCGTAGTCATTCAGTCCGTCGCGCACGTTATAGGCCGGCAAAGAGAATACGTGTCGCAAGGCGGCCCGGCGCAAGGCAGCCGTGACTCCCCGATTGAAGAACGGCGACATGTCGCTATCGGATGTGAGCGTGTCGAGTGCAGGCATATCCTCGTCACTAAACAGGAGTTCGTTATCGATGACCTGCGTTCCAGGGTGGGTCGGTGCATTCCCGGTTGCATTGCCTGGCAGTCTTGTGTTCTGTACGACCGGCGTCTCTGCAGCGTGGGCCTGCACCACCGTTTCCACGTGGAAACGGGCACCTGCCGACGGCTCGCTTTCACTGGCGTCGAGACCCAACGTGGTCGGTCGGGATTCAACCATGCTCGATTCACCCACCGTCGACTGGCCGAATTCCGAATCCCGGCCCGCTTCGCGCACCCGGCGCTTGCGCGAAGACCAGCGCCCCAGTAAACCCTCCGGCTCATCATCGACACGGCCGTCCGTTTTTACACGGTCGACGCGGCTTTGCTCATCGGCACCGCGAAGCTTCGCGCCGTTTGACAACTCGTCGTCCCCGGGCTTCCGTGTCGAGCTCATGATCGTCGTCGCTCCTTCTCGCTCTCGGCAGTCCAGTTTCGACGTTTCCGCTTCTCGAACTTCTGTGGCCGGTAATGCTCCAGAACGAACGCCTCCATGTACCGATAGAGATCCCCTGGAATCGGCGCCGAGAGCACCAGCTCATCGGTCTCGGCGAAGGCGGTCGCCTCGTCGTAGTCGATCGTCACCACCAGTGGCTCGCGTGGTTCGCTCGGGTCAGCCTCCTTGCAGACGACATACACCTTGGGCGCATCGCCGATCAACGCGTGCCAGTAACGTTCACAAGCATCCTTGTAGAGCGTGACCTTGTAGCCGGACCACGACCAGCTCTCGCTGCCATCTGCAGCGCTTCGAATCTGTCGTCCGCTTCGAGACTGATGGACCAGCGCCTCACCCACGACGACACCTGCCAGCGACCAGGCCGGCACGGACCAGAAGCGTCGCGCTATCGTTCGCTTTTCAAGCAGAACCGTTACCGCCAGCTCCAGACGGATGGGGCTTTTCGCGTCAGCAGGCATTCTCGTCAGTCGGCATTGGTGTTGAGACAACATTTTCTGCGATGGCGAGTCGCCGGCTCGCTCGGATACTACGCGCTCGTGCTGACGCTGACGAGCAAGCCTCGAGGCTCAGGCTGAAGGGCCATGCATGGAACGCGAGCTGCGGCTGTGCAACACTCTCTCCCATGATCCCTGAGTCCGACCCGATGAACGCGCAAGCTCCCCCTCCGCACTATCGCCCGGAAATGACCGAAGCCGGCTTGCAACCGGCGCATGGCGTCACGGCGATCAACGAGTTCGGTGAATCGGTCGATGTTCACGTTCCCGGTGAAATGCCGTTGACGATCCGTGTCGACGGCATGGAAGTGGTGACACTGATGACCCTCGGTACCGAACCCGAGGCACTGACCCTCGGCTATATCCGCAACCAGAAGCTGATCGAGGACATCGAGGAGATTCGCTCGGTCAAGGTCGACTGGGAGCGTGAACTGGTCGACGTCGAGACACGCAGTGGCGGTGGAATAAGCGATTGGCAGGAAAAGATGAAACGTCGCATCGTGACCAGCGGCTGTGGCCAGGGCACGATCTTCAGCTGCACGGTCGACAAGCTTTACGAGGTTCAGCTTGAACGGCCCTCCCTGAAGCAATCCGAGATCTACGAGCTCATCGGGACAGTCGGAAAGCTCAATGACGTTTATCGGGTCTCCGGAGCCGTCCACGGCTGCGGTCTGTGCAATGCTACCGAGTCGTTGATGCACATCGAAGATGTCGGGCGACACAATGCTGCCGACGCCATCGCCGGACGCATGTGGCTCGACGGAATCGATGGAGGCGACAAGCTTTTCTACACCACCGGCAGGCTGACCTCGGAGATCGTCATGAAGACCGCCTTCATGGGCATACCGGCCCTGCTGTCACGCTCCGGTGTCACCGAGATGGGTCTCGACCTCGCACGCGAGATCGGCATGACCATGATCGCGCGCGCGAAAGGCCGACACTTCCTCGTCTACAACGGTGCAGAGAATGTCGCCTTCGATGCGATACCGACCGTTCGCAAATCTCCACCGCCGACCAAGGGCATGCGCGACCTGGGCTGAGGGAGCCGCTGTTGCTAGCAGCCGATGGCCCGCAAGGGTGGCACCAGGGTCTCGAGGGCGAGACCATCCGATGCACTCGCTGCGGCGACCGCACCAGCCGGCTCGTCCCCTGCTCTCCGATCGCCCTTCAACCGACCGATACGCGCGTCGAATACCCGGAGCACCTTTTCCTGACGGAGCGTCAGGGCGTTCAGCTTGCTCACCGTGTCGAGTCTGAGTTCGTGCCGTATTTCCTGGCGCCGCAAGGCACTCGCACGGTATTGCAAGAGCGTCTCTTCACAGCGTGGCGAACCGGAGGTGGCATCCTTCGGATAAAGGGTGGTGTAACCAAGCTCTGGCAGGCGTCCGCATCGCAGCGCTTCATCCAGCTGCCTGTCGTCCAGCAAACCTGCCAGCGCATGTTCCCTGAAGTGCGCTTCATCGACATTCCGGTCGTAGAAGAGGGTCAACAGTCGATCCCGCTGATTGACGTCGAGTCCGTACTCGAAAGCAAGGATGGCGAGGTTCTGGGTTGCGTACATGTCTTCATAGGACATCAACGTGTCGACCAAGGCACGACCGGCACGAAGCCTGACCGTATTCACGTGGTGAAGCCGCGAACGGTATTTGGGATCGCTCTTGCTGTTTTTCAATTCGAGCAGCATACGTTCCATCAAAGGGTGCGTGATCGCCCCCCGAACCCGTTCTGCCCAGTAGATACGCGCGCCGCTGTGACGCCAGTGATCGCTCATCAATTCCGGGTCACGGATACCCTCCTCCAGGGACACCACCGTATCGAGCAACTTGATGACGATGCCGGATAGGGTGTAAGGCTCGGCCTGACCGGTCGGCTCCAGCTGCATGGCCGTGAACCGGTCCCCGTTGTAGAGCGCCTGCGGCGGAAGCAGATGGGGTTGCTTCAACGTCAGGGTTGCCTTGCTGGCTCCGGCCGTGTGCACAGACGAGTCGGTGAGCTCGGAGACCATCCCGGCGATCGGCCCACCAAACCGGAACTGAATCTTCCGGAGTGAATGGCCGTAGCCCGTAACTCGCAACGAACCGTCTTCGACGACATCGTGCAGCAGGGCGAGTGTGACGATGACGGGTTCGAGCGCGCGGCCGAGTACCCGCTCGGATATCGCGGCAATCCGGAAGGCGTGTGCCGACATCGTGCTCAACGACTTGCGGCGACCCTTCTCCAGCGAGCGCATCATCTCGAGGCTCGCGATATGCACAGCTTCGATGGAATTGGGTGCTTCGGGGACGGTGAAGTACTCCATGACGGGCAAATTGATGTGCACTTCATGGACTGCCTTGCCTCGCCGCCCGGTCAGGCGTTCGCGTTTCAAGGGATCATCGAGCGCGTCCCGGACAGCCAGAATCAAGGTATTGCGCAGCGGCTCGCGAAGAGCGTAGTGATCGACCCCCTTCATCGCAAAGGCCGCGACCGTGCGGTAGTAGTCCAGCTCGAGATACGGTCTTTCGGGGAAATCTCCCTCGCAATCGACGCCGATGGCCGCGAGGTTCGCGCGCCGCGCCGGTGACATGAAACTCAGGACATGGTCGCCCGCCGCACGCGCCGTCAATCGGAGACGGCTCGCCATGACAGCGGCAATGGAGGTGGCGAGTTCCGGGGTATCGGCTTCCGGCGGTGGATTGCCCGCGGCCATGGCCGCTTCGAATCGCGTGATGGCATTGGCAAGCGTGCGCACGTGGGTTGCAACTCGGTCGCCGAACCAGGTCAGCAGGTAGGCATCATCGACGATCTCGTGTTCGTCAGAACTGATGGAACTGTAGCGAAAGGGCTTGTTGATGGCCGTCTGCAGCATGGCGGCCACGATCATGTCGTGACTCATCGACTTCATGCCCTTGCCGTGATTACCGTAAAGCCGTACGCCGAGCAACATGTTGGCGGCGAGGACCGCCTGATGGATGGTGGGCTCCAGCTTCGGCAAGCGATTCGTGTTTATGCGAATGGGCGCACCGGTGATGTCGACCGATGCCGGCCGGATCAATTCCGGATCGATGTCGTGATCGGTATAGAACTCTGCGGTCAGCAGATCACGTCCACGCTGGGTCTCGAAGAACGCCTTCGGCAGCGCCGACAGCGGCACGAAGTGTTCGACTTCCGAGGCTATCCAGTCACGCGGCAAGGTGCCTGCAATGACGCGATCCATGTCGGAGGTGCCGGCAAGTACGCCATAAGCCCTGACGAGCTTGACGAGGTCGGTCAATGGGTAAGCGCGGGCCACGGAACGGTCCAGAAATTCATCTTGGTTTAAGGATAGCAATCAGTCGCAACTTGTGAACCCAAGTTCACCGAAAAACCCAAGCGGTAATGTTGGGGTGCATCGAAAGTCAGATCAGGTCGACAACTGAAAGATCACGCCCAGCCGCGCGCCACCGAGCGCGGGTGACTCATCTATGCACAACGCCCCTCGATGCCAGGCGGCCAGCCGCGCGACGATGGCGAGCCCCAGACCGTAACCGGCATGACTGACTCGACCTGCCGACTCTGCTGCCAGCAATTCACCTCGCTGAAATGGCCGTACCAGACGCTCCCGCTCAGCGAAACAGATGCCAGGGCCATCATCCTCCACGTCCAGCCTCACCTCGCCCTTTCCTGCGCTGATCGACACAATGATTTTCCCGGTGGCGTGTCGGCAGGCGTTCTCGAGCAGGTTGTCGATCAACATGCCGAACTGACCGGCGTGACCGAAGATCCAGACGGCATTCTCGACCGGCCGCCAGTCGATGCTCAGGCTGAGCGGCGCTCGAAACCGCCCGACGACATCGCCGACAACCTCTGACAGATCGAAACGTGTGCGCGGCAGCCGGGAGAGTCGCGCGTCGAAGCGCGCATAGTCGAGCAAGACTTCGACCAGCCGTTCCATGGCGTCGATGTCCGCCTCGATGCGCGTCAGGTGCTGACGCTGTTGCGGACTGATGTCGGCACGTTCACCGAGCAAATCGATACCGAAACGCAACCGAGCAAGCGGCGTCTTCAGGTCGTGCGACACGGCCCTGCTCAGCAAGCGGTTGTCTTCGATGAGATTCTCGATGCGCACTGCCATGTCATTGAAGGCGACCTCGACATCCCGGATCTCGCCTGCACTGCGTGCGACGACACGTTGCGAGAGATCGCCCTCGCCCAGCGCCCGCGCGGCTACGGCGAGTGTCTCCAGGCGTCGCAGCAAGGGCAGCAACCAGGTCAGCGTCAAGGCAACCAGGGCGATATAGAACGCAAGTGTCAGGACCAGTCGGAGCGTCGGCAGCTTTTCGCCAGCCAGCGGGTAGTCGATGGCAAGCAAAGCGCCACGGTCCGGCATCGCGTAATACAGCGTGACGCCAGCCGCCGTTTCCAGCGCGAGGCCCTGAACTGTCTCGAGTTGTGCGGCCAGCGGTTGATCCAGGGCCAGCGCCGCCGCCGGCAGGATCGACATTCGACCTGCCAGATCACCGGGTTTGGATGTCGACGCGAACGGGTCTTCGTTTCCGGCAGCACGATCCAGAGCTTCAGCGTAACGCCCGCCGAGTTCGCGATACAGCGCAAGCGGCGTCGGTTCGGATGCCGCGAGTCGCCCGAACAATCGATCGATTGCCCAGCCTGCTCCCAAGGTCGCCAACAAGACGACCAGCAGGAGCGATGTGGCGAGACCGCGCACGCCCGGACTACCACGCGTCCGGTGACAGCAAGTAACCCCGACCCCGCAGGGTCTTGATGCGACGCGGCGCCTCGGCCGGATCGTCGAGCTTGCGACGCAGGCGGGAAATCGCCAGATCGACCGATCGATCCGTGCCGTTGTAGTCGATCCCGCGCAGACGGGTGGTCAGGGTCTGTCGGTCAACGGCCTCGCCCGGCGTTGATGCAAGTAGCTGCAACACATCGAACTCCTGCGTCGACAAGGCGATCAAGGTACCGTCGTAGGCCACTTCCCGGGCGTTGATATCGATCGATAGCCTGCCTATGCGCAGGGTATTCCGAACGACGCTGTTCACGTCTCGTCGGAGCAAGATCTGCAGCCGGGCAAGCAGCACCCGCGGTCGAACCGGCTTGGCAAGGTAGTCGTCCGCGCCGGTTTCCAGACCCCGAATCTCGTCCTCATCCTCGTCTCGCGCGGTGAGCATCAGGATGGGCCCCCGATAAAAGGCGCGTGCCCGTCGGCAAACCGCGAGACCATCGATGCCCGGCAATCCGAGATCGAGGACAACGGCATCCGGTCGGTCCTCTTCGATCAGTTCGAGCGCGGTATCGCCCCGCGAGGCAATACTTGCCTGCAGGCCGTGCTCGACGAGATAGTCCGCAATCCAGCCGGCGAGCGATGCATCGTCCTCGACAACCAGCACCAAAGGCAGTCTTTCCTCGGCCACGTCAGAAGAGCCGCCAGCCACTCGCACTGCGTCGACTCGAACGATAGACCCACCCTGTTCGCACCGTGGCCGCGCCGACGGTTGTGCCCTCGGCTTCGCTGACGAGACGATAATCGACAGAATCAGCGGCCTCGTAATCGTGAAACAGGTGATCGCGCCGCATGCCGCTCCAGCAGGCCAGTTGCTTTCGTTCGTCATCGCTGACCGCGAAAAGACAGAACCGGCCCTCGTCGAGATTTGTCCAGCTTACCCGGATGCGTGCATAGCAGCGCTGACCCTTGTGCAACGCCACACACGTCGACGGACGAACCTTCAACGTTTCCATAGCCGATTGATCGGCATGGACATGCCGACCGGGCCCAAGGAGGAAGCCGCACAGGATGGCGACCAGAATGCTGACCTCAGAAGACATAGCTGACGGCCGTTTCGAGCGTAGCGAATCCATTTCTCGTGATCAGCGGGCTGTCGACCAGACTGTCCTCGAACCGACGTCCGCTCAGGCGACTGCTCAGAATCCATTTCTTGCCAACGGCGCGCGAGATCCCGAGTTCCATCTCGGCGAAGGCGATTCCGGACATGCGATACGCGCCAAAACGCTCGGTTGCCTCGTCCTCGTCGACTCCCCAGGTAAAATCAGCCAGCGCCGACGAGGCATGACGCGCACCGATCAGCAACTGTGTGTTCCAGTTGCCAAGTTGCCATTGGCGTCCGAAGTGCGCACCCAGCAAAGTACCGTGACCGTTTTCCCAGTCGACGACAGCCGAGACCTGGATCAGTGACGAGTCGGCATAGCGTCGCAAGCGCAAGCCCGTCGAACCGAAAACCGAGACGCGCTCAAGGAGTTCCTCATCGCGCCGTGTGGTGCCGGCCGGTCGTTCATCATCATTGAATTGGACCGAATAGGTTCCGGCGCCGTGAATCGCCAGAAGATCCAGGACCCATCGTTCGTCATGCCAGAGGGTCGCGCCGAGACTCAGGCCGTCGAAGCCTCCCCGCTTGCCTTCGATGAAGAAAGCGCCCTTGCGCCAGGCACCGGCAAAGAAGGGACTCAGGGCTAACCGGACTTCCCTGTTCTTGTCAGGGTCCAGCCTGACGCGATTGCCATTACGGATGGCAGCGGCAAAGCCGAGTTCGAAATAGCCGCCGTCCTCCAGCACCGACGCGGTGAAGTCTGTCGGGCTTGCATTGAATGGCACGGCGGCTTCTGTCCGCGCCTCTACGGGTACTTCTGCCCGTTCCGCTGCCAGACCATCTGCATTGGCGAGACAAGAGACAGCGACCGTCAGCACGCTCGACAGAAACGACGGGTGCCGCGCTGCTCGGGGCTTCAAGGCAGAGTGATTCCCGGGGACGCCGTCAGCTCGGGCAGGCTTCCCGGAGAACACACGAAGGCCGACTGACGGAGCGCCATCACGGAATAGCGGGAATTCACGGTGCATTGCGAAAAACGCTGACATGGCGACCTCTGTATTCGACCCGGTAAACGAATTCTGCACAAACCCGGTCGCCTGCTTTGTAACGGTGTGTAGGACCGCACTTCAAGGGCTTGGTACGGAGGGCCCATTGACGACAATGGGTCGCTGGGAATTCAATCGACTCGACAAAAGCCGAGGAATGCGTGTCATGACAGCGACCAGGGTGCGATCAGTCATTCCTCTTCATCCTGCGGCAGAGCGCGCCGAGCCTGCGCTCGACACGGGGACTGACCGAGACAGATCTGATCAGCACTGGGCGCCGGGTGCCACAAGCAGCATGGCAACCTCCTGCGACGCGCGACTTCCAAGCGGTATGCCAGCACTGACCCGGCGCTCCTTTCTCAAGGGAACAGCCATCCTGAGTGGCTCGCTCGCGACAGGCACCTTGCTTGCCACGCTGGCACCATCGCGCTCCTGGGCGGCGGAAATGACGGTTTTCGACGACCGTGAAGCACGTGTACTTCTGCGGCTCACGCAAGTGATATTCCCACACGAGAACATGCCCGAGGCAATCAACGCACTCGCCGTCAAAGGTCTCGATACGGCGGCAGCGGGCGACGACGCACAAACCGATTCGGCCGTCGCGATCGCCTTTCGCGAAGGTATCGCTGCGCTCGATGAGGCGGCCAGTGGCGACTGGCTGGCAGCCGATGCAGATGCACAGCTTGCGGCGGTGCAATCGATAACGGATACCGAACTGTTCCTGACAGTACGTGGCAGCTGCATCACCTCCTTGTACGACAACGATCTCGCCTACGCGCATTTCGGCTATGAGGGTGAGGCCTTCAACAAGGGTGGTTACGTGTTCCGTGGCTTCGACGATCTCGCCTGGTTGCCTGACCCGCCGGCTGATGCCAGCCCCCCGGTGCAATAGTCCCCATGCAACAGCTCGTGAACCGCCGCAACGTGAGGAGTCGACCATGAAGACATTCGAGCACAGCGACGACAGCGTGGTCGTGATTATCGGCAGTGGTGCAGGCGGAGGCACACTGGCCAACGAGCTTGCCCAGAAAGGTGTAGACGTCGTTACTCTCGAGGCGGGGAAACGTGAGTCGAGCGAGAGCTTCCTGAACGATGAATGGAAGTCCTTCTCGCAACTTGCCTGGCTCGATCCACGCAGCACGTCCGGCTCCTGGCGTGTTGCCAGGGACTTTCCGGGCCTGCCCGCGTGGATCTGCAAGACGGTCGGTGGATCGACCACACATTGGGCCGGTGCATCACTGCGCTTCCAGGATCACGAGTTTCGAGCGAAGACCGAGTACGGCGACGTGATCGGTGCCAATCTGCTGGACTGGCCACTGACCCTCGACGACCTGGAACCCTATTACGCACGGGCCGAATACAAGATGGGCGTGACCCGCACCAACGGCATTCCGGGATTGCCGGGCAACAACAACTACAAGATCATGGATGCCGGTGCCAGAAAACTCGGCTACACCAAGGTACATACGGGCAACATGGCGATCAACAGTCGTCCACGGCATGGCCGCGCCTCGTGCATGCAACTCGGCTTCTGTTTTCAGGGCTGCAAGTCGGGTGCGAAGTGGTCGACGCTCTACACCGAGATTCCGGCCGCAGAGCAAACCGACCACTTCGAGCTGCGTACCGGCTGTCAGGCTGCACGCATCGAACACGATGACACCGGCCGGGCGACGGCCGTTGTGTACTTCGACGAGAACGGCGACGAGCAACGACAGAGTGCGCGGGCCGTCGCGGTTGCCGGCAATTCACTCGAATCGCCACGCCTGCTGTTGATGTCGGAATCCTCGATGTTCCCGGACGGGCTCTCGAACCGCTCCGGTCAGGTCGGGCGCAACTACATGAGACACATGACCGGTTCGGTCTATGCCGCGTTCGACGAGCCCGTGCACATGTACAGGGGCACGACGATGGCGGGCATCATTCAGGACGAGTCGGTGCACGACCCGGAGCGCGGCTTTGTCGGCGGCTACGAGATGGAAACCCTGGCGCTCGGTCTGCCGTTCATGGCGGCGTTCCTCGATCCGGGTGCCTGGGGCGAGGACTTCACCTGGATGATGGACCGCTATGCCAACCTCGCGGGCATGTGGCTCGTCGGCGAGGACATGCCGCGTGTGGACAACCGGATCTCGCTCAATACCGACCTGAAAGATGCACACGGCTTGCCCGTCGTCAACGTCCACTTCGACGATCACGACAACGATATCGCGATGCGCGAACATGCCTTCACGCAGGGTGAAGCCGTCTACCGCGCTGCCGGCGCCACGCGAACCTTCCGCACCCCGCCCTATCCGTCGACACACAATCTCGGCACCAACCGGATGAGCGCAGACGCCGAAGACGGAGTATGCGATGCCAACGGGCAATCTCACGACATACCCAACCTGTACATCGCGGATGGCAGCCAGTTCACGACCGGTGGCGCCGAGAACCCCACGCTCACGATAGTGGCATTGGCCATTCGTCAAGCCGATCACATCGCCAGGCAGATGATCAGGAAAGCGGTGTAGCGCGGCATACGGTGTAGCAGCTTTTCACCAGCGGACCGTGCAATGACCCGAGGCCAGACTGTCGGCCGACTCGTCGCCTCATTCCTCTCGGGATGCTTGTGGTACTTGAGGAGGAACCCCACACTGTCGAGGAGCGGCGCGGCGGCCGATAATGTCCGTGGCGCTGCACCAGGCAATTCCACGGGAAGGCTGATGAAACGTTACGCACGCAACGAAGAGGCTATCGCGGCACTCACGCCCGAGCAATTCCGGGTAACACAGAAGTCAGGCACTGAAGCGCCGGGCACGGGGCAATACCTGGCCAACAAGGCGCCCGGCATCTACGTCGATATCGTATCCGGCGAGCCACTGTTCGCCTCGGCCGACAAGTTCGACTCCGGATGTGGCTGGCCGAGTTTCACCAAGCCGATCGAGCCCGCACATGTCAGCGAATTGAGTGACGATACGCTCGGCATGGTCCGTACCGAAGTGCGTTCAAGCGATGCTGACAGCCATTTGGGGCACGTCTTTCCGGACGGACCACGAGAGCACGGTGGCTTGCGTTACTGCATCAACTCAGCATCTCTCCGCTTCGTCCACCGTGACGAGATGGAAGCCGAAGGCTATGCGGAATATCTCGAACAGGTAGAGGAAGTCTGACGATGGCAAACGAGAGAGCCGTGCTCGCAGGCGGTTGCTTCTGGGGCATGCAGGATCTGATTCGCAAGCAGCCAGGCGTTGTTTCGACCCGCGTCGGCTACACCGGTGGCGATGTTGCCAACGCGACCTATCGCAACCACGGTAACCACGCCGAGGGCATCGAGATCATCTTCGATGACACGATCACCGACTATCGGCGCATTCTCGAGTACTTCTTCCAGATTCACGACCCGACGACACTGAACCGTCAGGGGAACGACCGTGGCTTGTCCTACCGCTCGGCCATCTACTTCATAGATGACGCCCAGCGGCAAGAGGCCGAACGGACCATCGCCGATGTTGATGCCTCGACCCTCTGGCCGGGCAAGGTCGTGACCGAGGTCGTACCCGTCGGCGACTTCTGGGAGGCAGAGCCTGAGCATCAGGACTACCTCGAACGCATCCCGCACGGGTACACCTGCCACTTTCCCCGCGCCGACTGGGTGCTACCCCGGCAGACCGAGACCGCCTGACCCGGAACGCCCGAGTTCGGAAACCGCCCGGAAATTCAGAACCCGCCCAGCAGGATGCTTTCATCGATCGGGCGTCTCGTGCGCTCGCGTTCGTCCCGGCTGGCATAGTCGTCAGGAAGTGCCGGATTCCGGCCAGGCCTGCCGATGGCCAGCGCGGTCAGCGGGATGTATGTGTGCGACAAGGCGAAGGATTCACGTGCCTCATCCGGCAGGATCCCGCTCATCTGGTGAACCATCAAGCCACGTGCACCGGCTTCGATCGTCAGGCAAGCCGAAGCAGCGCCCAGATCGTGCTGTGCCGCGTTGTTAGGCTTGCCGTTATGTTCGAACTGTGGCGAGTAGAGCCCCAACACCAGAATGGGCGCATGCGTCGCCCAGACCCTGTTGGGTTCCACGAGCACGGCAAGGATCCGCTCACGCACCTCGTCGCTGCGACCTCTGGCACCGACAATATAACGCCATGGCTGCTCGTTGTAGGACGACATCGCCCACCGTGCCGCCTCGAACACGGCCGCAACATCCGACGCGTCGACCGTTGCAGCCGGGTCGAACGAGTACGGGCTGAAGCGTTCGAGAAATACCGGCTGGATAGCGTGATCAGGTTTGTTTCGGATGGTCATACGTCTCATTCCCTGATTGACATGAATAAGTCCTTGATGACTTTGGAAAGATCCTGATTTCGCGCTTACACGCAAGATAATTCTCGACGTTTCGGCGTTCCGTGATGTATACCTGTTGATTCTTGCGCGATTGTGCGCACAAGTGTCACAGAACGACATGAAAGTATCGATGCCGGCCATGACAGTACTGGTCGAGCATCTGTGACGTCGGTACATTGGTGCTGTTGTTGAACTACGACAATCACTATCCCCACTTCAGGAGTTCAGATGAGAGTTATTAACAGGACGGCGTTAGCCGTTTCTATTGCGGCAGCCGGTCTGTCGTTCGGCGCTGCTGCCGAAACGGTGACGATCGCCACCGTCAACAATGGCGACATGGTTCGAATGCAGAAGTTGACTGCCGACTTCACGAAAGACAACCCCGATATTGAACTCGAGTGGGTCACACTCGAAGAAAACGTTCTCCGCCAGCGTGTCACGACCGATGTCGCGACCAAGGGCGGACAATACGACGTCATGACGATCGGCACCTACGAAGTGCCGATCTGGGCCAACCAGGGCTGGCTGACCGAGCTCGATTTCGATGAGGAATATGACATCGACGACATCCTTCCCGCGATCCGGGGCGGTCTGTCGGTTGATGACAAGTTGTATGCGGCACCATTTTACGGTGAATCGTCGATGGTCATGTATCGCACCGACCTGATGGAAGCAGCAGGTCTCGACATGCCCGAAATGCCGACCTGGGAATTCATTGGCGAAGCGGCACGCAAGATGACCGACAAGGACGCCGAGGTTTACGGCATCTGCTTGCGCGGCAAGCCGGGCTGGGGCGAGAACGCGGCGTTCATTACCGCGATGTCGAATTCGTTCGGCGCACGATGGTTCGACATGGACTGGAATCCGCAGTTCGACACGCAACCCTGGAAAGACACGCTCAACTTCTACGTCGATCTCCTGAACGACGCAGGCCCGCCAGGCGCATCGTCCAACGGCTTCAACGAAAACCTCGCCCTGTTCCAGACCGGCAAGTGCGGCATGTGGATCGATGCGACGGTTGCGGCCTCCTTCGTGACCAATCCGGACGACTCGGAAGTGGCTGACAAGGTCGGTTTCGCGATGGCACCCGACAACGGTCTCGGCAAGCGCGCGAACTGGCTGTGGGCCTGGTCACTCGCCGTCCCTGCTGGCACGGACGTCGAGGAATCGGCCAAGAAGTTCGTCGCCTGGGCAACCTCCAAGGGCTATCTCGAACTCGTTGCCGAGAACGAGGGCTGGGCAAACGTTCCCCCAGGCACGCGTACCTCGCTCTACGAAAACCCCGAGTACCAGAAAGTACCGTTTGCGGCAATGACGCTCGAGAGCATCAACGCGGCCGATCCGACCAATCCGACCGTGGATGAAGTGCCCTACGTCGGCGTGCAGTTCGTCGCCATCCCGGAGTTTCAGGGAATAGCGACGTCTGTCGGGCAGCAGTTCTCTGCAGCACTTGCCGGCAGCACCAGCGTCGACGACGCGCTGGCCGCTGCGCAGGAACTGACCGAACGTGAGATGAAGCGCGCGGGCTACCCGAAGTAATTCGGCTGATCATTTCAGTCAGTCAGTTCAGCTGACACGGGCGAGGTCCGCCAGTCGGACCTCGCCACTGTTTCCACCGAGCTTCACGTCGCCCGGTTCGAACAGCCCCCTCGCCGCTCCACCCTGCCGACGCAATCGCATGCGATTGCCCCAACAGGTGGTCCGTGCTATCAGCATAGCGCCGCATCGATAAAACAACCGAGCAGCTTCACTCATGGCTACCAACCATTCCCGCTCGACTGCCCGTCTCATGGTCTCGCCCGCCGTCTTCCTGCTGCTTTGCTGGATGATCGTGCCGCTGGCAATGACGGTCTATTTTTCCTTGCTGCGCTACAACCTGCTGAGTCCAGGCACCGAGAGTTTCGTCGGTCTCGACAATTACCGATACTTCCTTACCGATCCGGCCTTCTTCGCGGCCATCGGCAACACCCTGATGCTACTGGGCGGTGTGCTCTTCATCACGGTCACCGGCGGTGTTCTGCTGGCCTTGCTGCTGGACCGCCCGATCTGGGGCCAGGGCATTGTCCGGATTCTCGTCATCGCCCCGTTCTTCGTCATGCCGACCGTCTCGGCACTGGTCTGGAAGAACATGTTCATGAATCCCGTCAGCGGCCTGTTCGCCTACGCCGCCAAGGCAGTGGGCATCGCGCCGTTCGATTTCTTCGCACAAGCACCGCTGATGTCGATCATTCTGATCGTCTCCTGGCAGTGGTTACCCTTCGCCACGCTGATCCTGCTGACGGCAATCCAGTCACTCGACAGCGAACAGCTTGAAGCCTCCGAGATGGACGGCGCGCCGGCGATCAAGCGCTTCTGGCACATCATCCTGCCGCACCTTGCCCGCGCCATCACGGTCGTCATCCTGATCCAGACGATATTCCTGCTGTCGATCTTCGCCGAGATACTGGTGACCACGAACGGTGGTCCAGGCTACGCGTCAACCAACCTCACCTTCCTCGTGTACGCCCAGTCGCTCCTGCAATTCGACGTCGGTGGCGGTTCGGCCGGCGGCATCGTCGCAGTTGTCCTGGCAAACATCGTGGCGATCTTCCTGATGCGTCTCGTCGGCAAGAACCTCGACCTCTGAACCCGGAGCTAGCGACATGGCACGTAACGTCACTGCAGGTACCAAGCTCGGCTGGACCGTTCTCGCCTGGGCGATCGGGATCGCGATCTTCTTTCCGATCTTCTGGACCATCCTGACCAGCTTCAAGACCGAAGCGGAAGCGATCGGACCACCTTCACTGTTCGACTTCGAGTGGACAACGGAGAACTACGCCGAGGTGCAATCCCGATCGCCTTACTTCCTGCACTTCATGAACTCGGTGATCATCTCGCTCGGCTCGACGGTGATCGCCCTGATCATCGCGATACCCGCAGCCTGGGCCATGGCCTTTTCACCGACGAAAAGAACACGCGGGCTCCTGCTCTGGATGCTGTCGACCAAGATGTTGCCGCCGGTCGGCGTACTCATCCCGATCTACCTGATGTTCCGTGACACGGGCCTCCTCGACACCCGCACGGGCCTGGTGATCGTGCTGACCCTGGTCAACCTGCCGATCATCGTCTGGATGCTGTTCACCTACTTTCGCGAGATACCGGGCGAGATTCTCGAGGCGGCGCGCATGGACGGCGCTAGCCTGAAGGCGGAGATTCTGTATGTATTGACGCCGATGGCCCTGCCGGGAATCGCGTCCACGTTGCTCCTCAATGTCATCCTCGCGTGGAACGAAGCGTTCTGGACGCTCAATCTGACCGCGGCGAAAGCTGCTCCGCTTACCGCATTCATCGCCAGTTACTCCAGCCCCGAAGGCCTTTTCTACGCCAAGCTCAGTGCCGCATCGACGATGGCGATCGCACCCGTGCTGATTCTCGGCTGGTTCAGCCAGAAGCAGCTGGTTCGCGGTCTCACCTTCGGCGCGGTCAAATAGAGGAATCTGTCATGGGAAGCATCACACTCAAGGGCGTTAACAAGCGATTCGACGATGTCGAGGTCATACCGCCACTCGATCTCTCGATCAACGACGGTGAATTCGTGGTCTTCGTCGGGCCGTCCGGTTGCGGAAAGTCCACTCTGCTCAGACTCATCGCGGGTCTGGAAGATGTCAGCGGCGGGGTGATCTCGCTGGACGGCAAGGACGTGACACCACTACCGCCGTCGAAGCGCGGCCTCGCCATGGTTTTTCAGTCCTATGCCTTGTACCCGCACATGACAGTACGCAAGAACATCGCGTTTCCTTTGAAGATGGCAGGTCTCGAGCAAAGCGAAATCGACGAGAAGGTCAACGGAGCAGCCTCCGTACTGAACCTCGGTGACTACATCGAACGTCGGCCCGGGCAACTCTCCGGTGGTCAGCGGCAGCGCGTCGCCATCGGACGAGCGATCGTCCGCGAACCCTCGGCCTTCCTGTTCGACGAGCCGCTGTCGAACCTCGACGCTGCCCTTCGCGGTGCCATGCGACTCGAGATTGCCGAGCTGCATCAGAAACTCGCTACAACCATGGTCTACGTCACGCACGATCAGGTCGAAGCGATGACCATGGCTGATCGCATCGTCGTGCTGAACAAGGGCATCATCGAGCAGGTAGGCTCACCGCTCGAACTCTATCGCAATCCAAGAAGCCTTTTCGTCGCAGGCTTCATCGGCAGCCCGACCATGAACATGGTCAGTGGCCAGGAAGCGGAAAAGCGGGGAGCCAAGACGATCGGCGTCCGCCCCGAACATCTGCAACTGACCATGGACAGCGGCGAGTGGTCGGGCGTCGTCGGTGTTTCCGAACACCTCGGGTCAGACACCTTTCTGCACATCGAGGTCGATGGCGTCGGCCCGATCACAGCACGGGCAGACGGCGAGTTTCCCGCCAAGCACGGCGACCGGGTCGGCCTCACACCCGATGCAGCACGCTTGCATCGCTTCGACGCGCAAGGCGCTGCCATGGCCGGTCAGGCCTGAATAGAAAAATGGTCGATCGTTTGTACAAGCACGACACCGCTTCGCGGGGTCGTGAATGAAGCGACTGGCCGGCAAGTCGGCACTGATAACAGGCGCTGCGCGCGGCATTGGTCGCGCCTTCGCCGAGGCCTACGTCCGCGAAGGGGCTACTGTCGCTATCGGTGACATCAATATCGAAGGCGCCGAGGCGACGGCTCGAGACATCGGTGACGGCGCCTGGGCAGTACCTCTCGACGTGACATCGCAGGCGTCCATAGACGCAGCTGTCTCGACGGTAGATGAGCGCAGTGGCGGTATCGATATTCTCGTCAACAATGCCGCCCTGTTCGATCTTGCCCCGATCGTCGACATCACGCGGGAAAGTTTTGACAAGCTCTTCTCGATCAATGTCGCGGGATCCCTCTTCACGCTGCAAGCGGTCGCGCGCGTCATGATCGCTCACGGTAAGGGCGGCAAGATCATCAATATGGCCTCACAGGCCGGACGACGTGGCGAGCCACTCGTCGGTATCTACTGCGCCACCAAGGCCGCCATGATCTCGCTGAATCAGTCTGCAGGACTGGACCTGATCAAGCACGGCATCAATGTCAACGCCATTGCACCCGGCGTGGTGGACGGCGAACACTGGGACGGCGTCGATGCTCACTTCGCCAGGGCCGAGGGTCTCGCGCCCGGCGAGAAGAAGCGGCTGGTCGGTGCAGCCGTGCCCATCGGGCGCATGGCGACCGCCGCCGATCTTTGCGGCATGGCCGTCTTTCTGGCTTCCAGCGAGGCCGACTACATTGTCGCGCAGACGTATAACGTCGATGGCGGCAACTGGATGAACTGAAGGATGACTGGGACCGGAACTACAACACTGTCGCTCGCAACGCTCGATACCCTGCCGGCGGCTGTCGCCGTGCCGACCCAGGCTCGTCATGCCATGCGGGGCGGTATCGTGCATTTCGGCCCGGGCAACTTTCATCGCGCGCATCAGCAGGTCTATCTGGACAAGCTGATGAACGACGGGCTGGCGCTCGACTGGGCAGTCATCGGCGCCAGCATCATGCCTGGCGACAAGGCGCTCCGCGAGACCTTGCTTGCCCAGGACCTGCTCGGCACGGTAGTCGAGCAGTCTGCGAACAGCAATTCAGCGCGAGTCACCGGCGCGATGATCGACTATCTGCCCATTGGAGACACGAGCGCCATACTTGAGGCTTTGACGAATCAGGCCGTTCGCATCGTCTCGATGACTGTCACCGAGGGCGGCTACTTCGTTGACGCCGATTCCGGTCGATTCGACGACACGCATGCTGCGATCAGGGCCGATGCCGGCATCCTGAAAGCGGGTGTCGATGATCCGAAGACAGTCTTCGGCCTGATCGTTCATGCACTCAGGTCGCGACAAGCCGCCGGTCACGCGACCTTTACCGTGATGTCTTGCGACAACCTCCCGCACAACGGTGTGGTCGCGCGTGGCGCGGTCGTCGGTCTGGCGAGACTGGTCGATAGCGAGCTTGCTGACTGGATCGACAACAACGCGACCTTCCCCAATGGCATGGTCGATCGCATCGCGCCCGCGACCGGCGAGCGCGAGCATCGTCTGGTGCGTGAGGAACACGGCATCGCCGATGGGGCACCCGTGTTCTGCGAGGACTACCTGCAGTGGGTTCTCGAGGACAAGTTCGTCGATGGAAGACCCGCCTTCGAAAAGGTTGGTGTGCAGTTCGTTGATGACGTGACTCCTTTCGAGATGATGAAAATCCGCATCCTGAATGGTGGGCATGCGTTGATTGCCTATCCGGCCGGTCTGCTGGACATCGAATTCGCGGACGCCGCCATGACAGACCCGTCGATCAAGGCCTATCTCGACAAGGTAGAGCGCAACGAGATCATTCCGGTGGTCCCACCGGTCCCGAATACCGATCTCGAGACTTATTTCTCGCGCGTCATCAGCCGCTTCGCCAATCCGAAGATCGGGGATACCATTCGCCGACTCTGCTTCGATGGCTCGAACCGACAACCCAAGTTCATCGTGCCAACGGTTCGCGATCGACTCGATGCCGATCAGTCCATCGACGGCCTGGCTCTCGCTTCTGCATTCTGGTGCCGATACTGTTATGGCGAAACCGAAAGCGGCAAGATCATCGAACCGAATGATCCCCACTGGTCGACACTGACAGGCGTCGCGCAGGAGGCACGAAATAACCCTGGCGCCTGGCTCGACATGTCGGACGTCTATGCGACGGCAGGTCAGAATGCGCAATTCAGAGCGGCATTCGAAACGGCCTTGAATGCGCTGTGGATGGACGGTACGCGTGCTGTCATCGATCGTTATCTCGGCGCCTGACGCAGTGGTCAGTCAACGTGATATCGACCAATAGTCGATCGGTCGCATGTCCGTCGCCGCTCACAAACCCGCACCGCCCGAACTCGAGGTACCCGACATCGACACCGTGTCGGTACACGCCTTTCATCACGGCTTTCCCTGCCCGCTGGTTCGATGGCATTACCACGACGACTACGAGATTCACCTGATCGTCGAAAGTGTCGGCAAGGTTTTCGTCGGCGATCACGTCGGCACTTTTTCACCGGGACAGCTCATCCTGACGGGGCCACGGTTGCCACACAACTGGATAAGTCAGACTGAACCGGGTGACGTGATTCCCCTGCGTGATCTGGTCATCCAGTTCCGACAGGAGCTCGTTCCGGCGATGAAGGCCGCAGCGCCGGAACTGGCTGAACTCATCCCGCTACTGGATCGCGCTCGCTACGGCATCGAATTCCTGGGTCCGGTCAGAGCCGGCGCCGAGAAGATGTTTCACAACATCATCGATGCCTCTGGAACAAGACGAATTTCACTCCTTCTCGAATTTCTGGGGCAACTGTCAGTCGAGACCGAATACCGTTCACTCTCGACCATGCCGATGAGTTCACAGGCGGATGAAGTCGCGCTCGACAAGGTGGAGCGCGTGACTCAGTACGTGACCGAGAACTACGGGCGCGAGATCCCCCTGGCGGTTGTCGCCGAACTTGTCGGCATGAGCGACAGTGCCTTTTCCCGCTTCTTCGCCAAGGCAACTGGCAACGGTTTCACCCGTTTTCTCAACCGCGTGCGCATCGCCCGTGCCTGCGAGTTGCTGACCGTCACCGAGCAGCCGATTACGGACATCTGCTACGACGTGGGCTTCAACAATGTCGCGAATTTCAACCGGCGTTTTCGTGAGCTGAAAGCCGTGACACCGCGCGAGTATCGGCGCGAGACTCGCCTGCGTCATGCATCGATGCTGACTCCCTGAGCGGGTGACTTGCACTCGTGGCGACCGACGTCCGATCGCTCGGAATTCCATTTCTGCGTACATACGCGACCCGAGAAATGTGACGCAAGCCCATCCGTTTCCACGTGGAAACGCAGCCCGAGGAGTGTGACGCAAGCCCATCCGTTTCCACGTGGAAACGCAGCCCGAGGAGTGTGACGCACGCCCATCCGTTTCCACGTGGAAACGCAGCCCGAGGAGTGTGACGCCGGTCGGTGACGCAGGGCGTGACCTGGCGATTTCGGCATACGAGGGACGGAAGACACTCGGCAAGGACAACCGCTCATCAACCGTACCGCACTCGCCTCTCACTCTCGCATGCCGGCAAGATCATCAAGGATGGGACACTCCGGGCACTCGTTCCCACGACAATGCTTCGACAGGTGCTGCAAGGTCGTGCGGATGCTTTGCAACTCTTCCATCTTTCGATCGACCTCCAGTAGCTTCTCGGCAACGATGGCCTTGACGTCGGCACTGGCACGCGCATCGTCCTCATAGAGCGATAGCAGGTGACGGCAGTCATCGATGGAGAATCCCAGGCCGCGGGCGCGAGCGACGAATCTCAGACGGTGCACATCGGCAGAGTTGTATTCACGATACCCGCTCTCGCTTCGCGCCGCCGCGACGAGCGCGATCTCATCGTAGTAGCGCACGGTCTTGACCGGAAGCTTGCTGTGGATCGCGGCATCGCCAATGTTCATCAGTGCCTCTCCTTCCCGGGACCGGAGCATTGGAGAATAACGCTTCCAGTAACTGGAAGGACACCCTTCTTCTGAATGCGTAGCCTCGTGCCCTCACATGTCACCACGCAGGTACCGCTTTCTCTCAACTTCCGGAAATTTCTCGATCGCATATCTCAACATGGTTCGAGGCATTGATCTGTAGTGTTCGAGGAGAAATTTCTCCTCAGCTTCCTTGCAGCGATTTCCGACTTCCCGAAGCATCCAGCCGACAGCCTTGTGTATCAAGTCCTCTTCGTCATTCAACAGTTGCCTTGACACGGCAAAGGTTTCGTCGAACTGATCCTTCTTGATGAAATGGTATGTCGAGATAATGGAGATTCTTCTTTCCCACAGATTCGTCGACCTGGAAAGCTCGCTCAATTTGAGTTCACTCGACTCGAGTTCACCCGACTCGAGTTCGCTCGACTTTGGCCGACTCTCCTCAAACAGAAATCCACCGACAATCTGATGCGCCGAACTGTCCACCAGATCCCAGTTATTGACATGTTCAATATTTTCCAGATACATCTCGTAAATTTCAGACCTTCCAGCATAGTCTGCTCTTTCGAATCGATTGACCATCATGATGAGGGCGAGTAACCGCTCCTCGTGGTAATCAGAACGTAACAAGCGCAATACATTCGTAGTAGGTTGCCCTTTGTGCTTCCTGGCAAATGCCCTGATGACGGGCACTCGAATGCCCAGAAACCGGTCTCGCTCGGCATACTCACCCTTTCCGGTCTTGAAGAATCGCGATGAGCGCTCTGCAACGTCAGGACTAGACAGCTGCCGAAATTCCAGCTGTACCGGACAGGGCTTCATGGCAGGATCACTCGACAGGTTGCGGTCGACAGCGGCAGCCGTGGCAGGTCAAAGTGAAACAGACGCTCCACTAGATGTACTTTCAAAGTCCTCACGAGGAGAATTGCATGAAAGAAGACAAGAAGCTACTGGCCATGGCAGAGCAATTCCTTGACGAGATGCTCGAGGCAGAACGGGAAGAGAATGGAGACTACGAGCTATTCACCAGGCGTTTCGACAAGAAAACCCTGAAAGACTTCGGCCCGTCGAGATTCAAGAAGGAAATGATGTGCATCCGCGAAGATCTGGGCAGCTACAAGAGCCGAGAGTATCTGGGTTCATTGAAGGGAACGATTGACGCTGACGATCCGGACAGGCATCCCGGCTGTATCCGATACAACTGGAGAGGCATCTTCGAAAAGAATGAAACACTGATCACCCTGGGCATTCATGTGCGCGATGGCGTCTACTACGTCAACGAGATCATGTACCGCTGATAGAGACAGGACAGGACGATGGTTGACGTGACGCCGACAGAAATCGACCATGGAAGCCCACCCGCCACCGGATGGGCAAGCCTGGTGTGCGAGCTGCTCGTCCAGAATCTCGAGAAAAGCCTGCCGTTCTGGCAAGAGGTGCTGGGCTTCGGCTGTGCCTATCGACGGCCGGAACAGAAATTCGTCTATCTCGAACGACCCGACGGTGCGCAGATCATGCTCTGCGAACGAGCCGGCAACTACGAAACGGCCGAGCTGGTCGAGCCCTTTGGTCGCGGGGTGATGTTTCAGGTCGTCGTCGACGCCATCGAGCCGATCATGGAGCGTATTCATGCGCATGGCCACACTCTGTATGCAGGACCACGCGAAGTCTGGCGACGCTACGGTGACCGTGAAGGCGGTCGGCGCGAGATCCTGATCCAGGACCCTGACGGGTACCTTGTGCTCCTCGCCGAAGTTCTCGGTGAGCGGCCTGTGACGAGTTCGAACTAGTGCTTCGCCAACGTCTTCGGCTTGTAGTCGCACAAGTCAGCAATGATGCAAGACGGGCACTTGGGCGTCCGCGCGACACAGGTGTAGCGCCCGTGCAGGATGAGCCAGTGGTGGGCATCCAGCAGGTATTCCTTCGGCACATGCCGCATCAGTTTCTTCTCCACCGCGACGACATCCTTTCCCGGCGCGATTCCGGTCCGGTTGGAGACGCGGAAGATATGCGTGTCGACGGCGCAGACCGGTTGCCTGAAGGCGGTGTTGAGTACTACGTTGGCCGTCTTTCTGCCGACGCCGGGCAAGGCTTCCAGCGAAGCTCGATCGGCAGGCACCTCGCCTGCATGCGTTTCCATCAACACGCGACACGTTTCGACGACGTTTCTGGCCTTGTTGCGCCATAGCCCGATGGTACGGATGTGCTCGGAAACACCGTCGACACCGAGGGCGAACATGTCGGCCGGTGTTCGTGCCAGCGGGAACAGGCTCGCGGTTGCCTTGTTGACGCTGATGTCAGTCGCCTGCGCGGACAGGATGACGGCAATCAATAGTTCGAATGGCGATGCAAAGTCGAGTTCCGGTTTCGGGTCTGGCCGCTGCTCGGCCAGCCTCGCGAAGATCTCGAGACGCTTGTCCGCGTTCACGCGCCTGTCATCCGGTGGTGAACCTTGTCAGTACGACGACGCACCCGCATCGTCCGGAAACATGTCGTCATGGACTTCGTCAGGGTCAACGTCGTTCAAGAGCAGCATCTCACGCACTGCCTCGACATCGGCTCGCGTCCGCTCGACACGACCCGGATGATCATATTCGTTGATGTCCATGAGCTTCGGCATGTAGCAGAACGCCGTTTTCAATGCGTGCAACGCATCTTCATCAAGGCGGCTCATGCGGACTGCTCCTCACTTTGCAACGTCACCGTGATATCGAAGATGGCCGGATCGAAGGCGAGCTTGTCGCGAATGGAGGCGATGTTCCTGTAGCTCTTCTTGCTCATGTCACATTGCTCATGTCGCGGGCCTCGTCAGTAACTGCGCAATTGTCCGACAAGGACGCCTTGAAAGCGAACTCGTGATGTGGCGTAGCGCATCGTCGTCATGCTCTTGTTCTCGGGAATGAGCTCGACCATGCCGTCGTGGGTGTCACCGAGCCGCTTCAAGGTGGCTTCCTGCCCGTCGATGAGCGCGACGACGATATCGCCGCGCCGGGCGGTATCCTGCTTGCGGAGGATGACGGTGTCGCCGTCCATGATGCCGACATCGATCATGGATTCGCCGGTGACCCGAAGCGCATACCGGTCGGGACCGATGAGGAAGGCTGCGAGATCGAGATGATCCTGATCTTCAATGGCTTCGATCGGCTGCCCGGCGGCGATGCGCCCGAGCAGCGGAATGCGGAACTCACCCGTGGTCATGCCACTGTCTTCGAGATCAGCCGGCAGGGCGACGGGATTCTCGACGTTGGACTCGCCGGAGATGGTCGCGATGCTACCTTCACGATAGGGCACCGGCAGCCGCTCCACATTCGACGATGTTCGCGGCATGGACAGGCCGACGATGCGGAGGCCCCGCCAGCCGTTGCCTTGCCGTTCGAGGCGCCCCTTGCCGATCAGGGACTGCACGTACCGGTGCACGGTTCCCTTTGACTTGAGGCGCAGATCGGCCGTGAGTTCAGCGATAGTCGGCGCCTGCCCTTTCGAGCGGATGTGCCTCTCGATGGCGGCGAGTACCCGAGCCTCGAGATGCGTCAGTGGTGGCAGAGCGTTCATCAAACGTACTCCGAATGTTCTCGGTCTAGAATAGAGAACGTAAGGAGAAAATTCAATGCCGATCGAGCGCCCCTCGTCAGACGTCGGGTCCCTGCCAGCGTGGTTCGACAAGTCCCGGGCGACGCCCTTGAACGACGACATGACGGAGCGCGTGGTCATACCCGCCAAGGCGGCAGAGTGGGCGCCAACGACGCGTCCCGGCATCGACATGCAGGTGCTGGAGTTCATCGACGGCCCCAGTCCGCGGCTCAGCGCCTGGCTCGAGCTTACCGCCGACTACGCTGCTGTTTCTCTGGGCCCCGGCGCCAATCAGGAAATGCTGGTGATTCACGGCACGCTTCGGGCAGGTAGCGAGCGCTGGCCGTCGGGCCACTATGTTCGCTTGCCGGCTCGAGGTGAAAAGCGCGTCGACCAGCTGAGTCTCGAGCGTCACGCCGACACCGGCGAGGACACGCCACGCCGTGCCCTCGCCTATGTCGCCAGCGGCCATATTCCTGCCGGCGACACCGAGCGCCGCATCATCGATACGACCGACGAGTCACGCTGGCTGCCAGGCCCGGTGACAGGCACCGAGGTGCTGCCCTTGCACGGCCATGGCAGCAGCAACGTGATGCTCATTCGCTGGCTCGGCGCGGTTGCCTTTCAGCCGCGACTCGACCCGCTCGGCGAGGAAGTCATGGTCATCAGCGGATGTCTGCACGACGCCATGGGTTCCTATCCTGCCGGTAGCTGGATCCGCAACCCGGTGCCGGCGTGGCAATCCTGGGCCGGTGATGCTGGCACGATCGTCTACTACAAGAGCGGTCACTTCGCCATCGCGCCTGACCAGGACCCGTCAGTACACGATGGCGAGTCCTGAATTCGCCAGACTGGCTACTGACATCAAACGCTGGGCGCAAGATCTCGGTCTTGCCGATTGCGCAATTACCGATACCGATCTGGGTGTTCACGAAACGCGACTGCTCGCATGGCTGGACGACGGCTTTCACGGCGAGATGGAGTGGATGGAGCGCCACGGCACAAAGCGCAGCCGTCCAGCAGAGCTCCTGCCCGGCACGTACCGGATCGTGTCTGTCCGTCTCGACTATTTTCCCGCGAACACACGCGACGCGAAGACGCTGCTCGATCACGCGTCGCTCGCCTATGTGTCCCGCTACGCTCTCGGGCGTGATTATCACAAGGTATTGCGCAAGCGACTGCAGCAACTCGCCGATCGCATGACCGACGCCGTCGGCCCCTTCGGCTATCGCGCGTTCGTCGACAGTGCCCCGGTGCTCGAGAAAGCGATTGCCGAAAAGGCCGGGCTCGGCTGGATCGGCAAGCACTCGAACCTGATCAACGAAGAGGCCGGGAGCTTCTTCTTTCTCGGTGAACTCTATACCGACCTGCCCTTGCCGACAGATCCTCCCCGAACGAGCACTCACTGCGGCAGTTGCACACGCTGTATCGAAGTCTGCCCGACGCAAGCGATTGTCGCGCCGTACCGGGTCGATGCGCGGCGCTGCATCTCCTATCTGACGATAGAGCTACACGGTGACATTCCGGTCGAATTTCGCCGGGCGATCGGCAACCGCATCTATGGTTGTGACGACTGCCAGTTGTATTGTCCGTTCGACAAGTTTACCGAATCGACCCGGGAGCGAGACTTCGACGTTCGGCAGGCACTCGATGCAGCCCCGCTCGTCACCTTGTTCGCGTGGACCGCGGAGGAGTTCGAACAACGCCTCGCGGGCTCTGCCATTCGCCGTATCGGTCACGAACGATGGCTCAGGAACATCGCCGTCGCTCTCGGTAATACAAAAGACAACCCTTTCGCTGTGGAGGAGGCTACCGTGGCGCTGAGTGCCCGGCGCGATCACCACTCGGCCATCGTCCGACGGCATGTCGCGTGGGCACTTGCGGAGCTCGCCGATCGCGAATCGACACGCCCGTGACAACGACGTCGATTATTCGCTCGTCAGCAAGTTCGGAAACTTCTCGTCGGCCGTGGCGATGAAGCCCGCGATGTCCTGCTCCCAGTTCTTCTGAACCTTCTGGTTGTAATTCAGGTAGAGCTTGCCGTCGACAATGGTCCACAACTCGGGCTCGATCTTGACCAGCGCCCCCTGCGCAGCAACGCCGTAGGCACAGTAGCCGCCATACTGGGGCGCGTACTTGTCAGGTTCGGCGACGAACAGATCAAGGTGCTCCTGCGACGCGAAACGCCAGGTGGCCCCTTCCCATTCGGTGCTGAAATCGTCCGAGCCATCGAGTGGCTTGCCTGCCGTGAAATAGGCCACGGTGTCATAACCCCGGATGGCGACTCCGGAGGCCTCATAGCCAAACAGACCGCTTTTCTCGAGCGTATTTATCGGCTCCGCCGCCAGCGCCGATGTCGACACGGCCAAACTCAACAACAGGGCAATTCCGGTCGCGCACATCGCTCGCATCGCAGCTCTCCTTCAGTCATGGGATGGGCATCTGCCCAAGGTATCCCTACGACCGTCGGACCCGGCCTGGGTTCCCCGGCAAGTTGCCTTTCACGGGTCGAGGAATGCCCCCTGCAACTCGAATTCCTGCCTGTCCGGACGCACGCTGGGGCGCAACTCAGGGCGTTGTGCGCGAGCGGCTGTCACGACCGGCGTCGTCTCGCAGCTTCCGTCAGCGAGATAGTCGAGACCCGCTTGCAACATGCCTTCGATCCGACCGTCAGCGGCGAGGCCGCGTTGCCGGGTCAGATCGTCACCCGCAAGGCAGTCGGGCTCGATGCCTTCCGCAACACTGACACCACTGATGTTGAAGCCTTCGGCTTCCATCGCGTCCAGCCGCTTGCCACAGAAGTCGTTCGCGTTACTGATGAACGGCTTCCCGACCGTGGTCTCTTCACCGATGACGGTGACGTCCACATAGGGTTTCAATGAGTTGACAACGATTTCCGATGCCGAGGCCGTACCGCCATCGACCAGAAAGACGACGCGTTGCAGATCGAGTGACGCGGATTCGTTCTCGAACACATAGCGGAAATCCCGGTCGCGATATTTGTCGTTGTAGCGATAAGTCACCAGGGTCTCACCCACAAGGTCATTGCCGGCAATGAGCGTCGAGAGCTGACTGGCGATGCGCACATAGCCACCCCCGTTGTAGCGGAAGTCGACGACGAGTTCAGTGACGTCACTCGCCCTGAATTCGGCAAACAGCGTGTTCAGTTCGTCCGCCGATGTGGCGAAGAAGGCGTCGAACGCAAAATAACCGACCTTGCTGCCGGAGGCCGTCGAGACGACGACATCGCTCAAGACCGTACGTCTGACGAAGCTGGCCCGGGTCAGGTCCACTTCGAAGAACTCACCGTCATCACGGCGACGAAATCCCCAACGACTGGCTTCCGGTAGCTCCTCGGTGCCGCCGATCGTCGGCAGCAGGCCGTTTCCCTGTACCGTGTCCCAGTCGGTGCCGTTCACGGAGACGATCTCGTCACCTCGCTCCACGCCGGCCAGTTCGACCGGTGAGCCCGGCAGCACCTTGGCAATACGCGCCTTGCCTGCATCGTCACGCTGCCAAAGGTAACCGAAACCGAAGAAACGCCCTTCATCGAGGAGTGCCGCCGTCGTCGCGGTATCCCTGACGCGACTGAAGCGATCGGGCGGCTCGACACGAAGCGCATCGACGAGGGCTTCGGGGCTGTCGAATTCGCTCAGCTCGACCGCCGGAACCTGGTCGTAATAGATGTAGTAGTCGCGCATGCTGCTGTCGACCTCGCCCAGCACGCCCGCCAGACTGCACGAGACTCCCCCGCTACCTGAGTCTCCGGATCCCGCACCGCAGCTGACGACGAGCATACCGAGCAGGCAAGCAACGGCACCGTGCAGGGCACGTGAGAACATGGAATTCATTCGAGCACACGCTGCAGGAACAATGCCGTACCCAGCGATTCATCGAGAACGTAGGGGCGGAACCCCGCCTTGGCGTAGGCCGCTCGCGCGACCGCGTTACCCTCGAGCACCTCGAGGGTGATCTTGCCGGCACCGCGGGCACGGGCCTCTGCCTCGATCGCGGCGAGCAATGCCTTGCCCACACCTTGTCCCTGATGCGACGACGACACGAAAAGATCATGCACGTTGATCAGCGGTCGACACGCGAAGGTCGACAGCGTGACGAAACAATTGGCGAGAGCGATCGGCACCTCGTCCTCGTAGCCGAGCAGGCTGAAGGCTCCCGCGGTTGCCGCCAGCATCCCGGGAAGATTTTCGCGCACGCCTGCCGGCAGCGGCTCTGCACCACCCATCGGGTCGAGTGCGTAACGCTCGAGCAAGCTGACGAGCGCGTCGGCCTGCATCGCATCGCCATAATCTGCCAGCACGAAGCGCAGGCGCCTGGAGGGGGCTTTGTCGCTCTCCTTGCTGGATGTCATGTCGGTTTCGCTTTCCCGTCTGTCTTGTCTTGGCGATTCGTCGCGAGCGCCTTGCGATTGGCATCGCGCAAGGCATCGAGCCGCTCGGCAATGCGGATTTCAAGTCCGCGTTGCACGGGTTCGTAGAAGCGTGGCGGCTCGACGGTCTCCGGAAAGTAATTCGCACCTGCAGCGAATCCATCCGCCTCATCGTGGGCATAGCGGTATCCCGTGCCGTGCCCCAACTCCTTCATCAATGCGGTCGGCGCGTTCCTGAGGTGCATCGGCACCGGCTCGCTGTCGCCGTCCGCGACGAACCGACGCGCCGCCTTCCACGCGGTATAGACGGCATTGCTCTTGGCCGCACACGACAGGAAGACGATGGCCTGGGCCAGCGCAAGCTCACCCTCCGGGCTGCCGAGACGCGCATAGCTGTCCCAGGCATACAAGGCGAGTTGCGCCGCCCTGGGGTCGGCATTGCCGATATCCTCGGACGCGAAACGCAAGACACGTCGAGCGATATAGAGCGGATCACAGCCACCGTCGAGCATGCGGGCAAACCAGTACAACGCGGCATCCGGGTCGGAGCCACGCATGGACTTGTGCAGTGCCGAGATCTGGTCGTAGAACTGATCGCCACCCTTGTCGAAACGTCTGAGCGAATCGCGGGTGACTTCCCGCAGCACGACCTCGTCGATGATGAAGCGATCACCGTCGAGACGAGCACAATCGGCGGCGAGTTCAAGCATGACCAGCAAGTGCCGCGCATCACCATCTGCGGTCACCGCCAGTTGATCGCGGACCTCGGCCGGCATGTCGATCGGCCTTGCGCCAAGACCCCGTTCGGTATCAGCCAACGCCCGATCGATGATGGCCCTGAGATCAGCTGGCTCGAGTGAGCGGAGCACATACACTCTGACCCGTGACAGCAGTGCACTATTCAGTTCAAACGAAGGGTTCTCGGTCGTCGCACCCACGAAGTAGAGCGTGCCGTCCTCGATGTGCGGAAGAAAGGCGTCCTGCTGCGCCTTGTTGAAGCGATGAACTTCATCAACGAACAGCACGCTGCGCTGCCCGGTCTCGGCCAGTCTCGCACGCGCTTCACCGACCTTCTCACGGATGTCCTTGACGCCTGCAAGAACGGCAGAGACACTCATGAAGGCGGCATCGGTCTGACGCGCGATGAGACGTGCGAGCGTGGTCTTGCCGGTACCCGGTGGCCCCCAGAACACCATCGAATGCAGACGATCGTGTTCGAGCGCCTGGCGGAGCGAACTGTCCGGACCGAGCAGATGGCGCTGTCCGGCAAGCTGGTCGAGCGAAACCGGGCGCAGACGATCGGCCAGCGGCCGAATGGAGTCGTCCGCGACGAACAGGTCCGCCACTAGTGGCCTTCCACTGACCTGCGCTGCGCCTGGGAGCGGCGACTCACTGCTCGTCGAGTCCGATGACATCGACGCCTGCCGGTACGTCGAATTCGAACAGGGCGTCATCGAGATCGACATCACGCGCGAAGTTGGCGAAACGGATCTGCGTGGCCTGACCGAAACTGTCGCGCAGTTCGAGCGCCGCAAGCCCGGCATCGTCGAGGCCGATGAAGAGTGCTTCGAAGTCACCGCCCTCGCCTTTCGGAACGAGTTCGAGCCATTCGACGCCTTCGCTCTCACCGAGCGCCGAAATTTCATACGCCTCGCCGAGTGGCGCGCTGCCCATGAGGAGGACAAACGGCGTGCCCTCTACACGCTCGTCGATACTGTTGACCGTCACTTGCGCAAGATCGCGATCGTAGAGCCAGATCCGCTCACCGTCGGCGATGATGGTCTGCGAGGCAGGCTCGGCATACTCCCAGACGAATCGACCCGGGCGCTTCAATGCCACGGTGCCGGACGAACTTTGCAACGGCTCCGAATCAGCGTCGTAGAGGGTCTGTTCGAAATCGGCAGTGAAGGATTTGAGCTCGGTCGAAAACGCATTCAGCCGGGCAAGCGCATCGGCATCGTCAGGACGCGCCGGTGCTGCACTGAGCAAGGCTGCCAAGAGCACGGCAGCCACGAAGACGAATTTCGACATGTCCATCAACGGCAGTCTCAGGCGGGGGGCGGTGGCGGTGCGAGTACTTCGCGAACACCGCTGCCACCTACGGCACTGATGACACCGGTCTCCTCCATCTGCTCGATCATCCGCGCCGCCCGGTTGTAGCCGATCTTCAAGCGCCGTTGCACGTAGGAGATGCTGGCCTTGCGGGATTCGAGCACGATCTGCACGGCCTGATCGTAGAGCGCGTCGTTCTCCGTATCGTCGTCGCCACCCTCCCCACCGGAAAGGCCCGGAATGACGGCGGTGTTCTCCTGCAGTATCTCCTCGATATAGTTTGGCTCGCCGGTCTGCTTGATGTGCTGGACCACGGCAACCACCTCGTGGTCGTCGACGAAAGCACCGTGTACGCGTTGCGTCAGCGCAGAACCCGGCGGCTGATACAGCATGTCACCGTGTCCGAGCAGCGATTCGGCGCCACCCTGATCGATGATCGTTCGCGAGTCGATCCTGGACGATACCTGGAAGGCGATCCGGGTCGGCACATTGGCCTTTATCAGGCCGGTGATGACGTCGACTGACGGACGCTGGGTCGCGAGAATGAGATGAATCCCGGCAGCCCGCGCCTTCTGCGCGATCCGTGCGATGAGCTCTTCCGCCTTCTTGCCGACCTGCATCATCATGTCGGCAAACTCGTCGACGACGACGACGATGAACGGCATCGGCTCGAGCGTGGGCGGCGGCGCCGTGGGCGTCTGCGAGAGCTCCGGGTTGTACAAGGGATCGACGATCGGCGTACCGGCAGCGATGGCGTCGTTGACCTTCTTGTTGTAACCGATGATGCCGCGCACTTTCAGCTCGGCCATGACCATGTAGCGACGTTCCATCTCACCCACACACCAGCGTAGCGCGTTCGCTGCTTCCTTCATGTCGGTGACGACCGGCGCAAGCAGATGCGGAATGCCGTCATACACATTCAGTTCGAGCATCTTCGGGTCGATCAGGATCAGCCGGACATCCTTCGCGGTTGCCTTGTAGAGCAAGCTGATCAGCATCGAGTTCACGGCCACGGACTTGCCAGAACCCGTGGTGCCGGCGACCAGCAGGTGTGGCATGCGACCCAGATCGGCGGTCACCGACTGGCCGCTGATGTCCTTGCCGAGGGCGAGCGTCAACGGCGACTTATTCTCGACATAGGTTCGCGAACGCAGCATTTCGGAGAGCTGCACGATCTCGCGGTGTTCGTTCGGCACCTCGATGCCAATCGTCGATTTCCCTGCAATGACCTCGACTACCCGCACACTGACCAACGAGAGCGATCGTGCAATGTCCTGGGCAAGACCGGTGACGCGGCTGGCCTTGATACCGGGCGCGAGTTGCATTTCAAAGCGAGTGATGACCGGGCCGGGATGCACTGCCACGACTTCGACGACAATGCGGAATTCCGCGAGCTTCTCCTCGAGCAGACGTGACAGCGCTTCAAGTTCCGCATCCGAGAATCCCGGTTGCTGGGGCTCGGGCATGTCGAGCAGGGCAATTGGCGGAAGATCCGAGTCAGGCACATCGATATACAGCGAGGCCTGACGCGGTGTCGCGGGCTTCGCAGCCTTCGCCTTCCGGCCTGCCGCGGCAGCGGCCTCGACGGCCTGCACGACCGGCGGCTCGTTGACCGGACGCTCGATACGAGGCGGTGCCGAGCGCGCACCAATGGCGGGCGTGCCAACCGGCTCTTCGTCGTCGTTCACCCGCCCTTCGGCGACGCTCGACTTCTTGGAGAATGTCGGCACAGATCGCTTCGGGCGTTCCATTGGTACCGCATCGAGCAAGGCATCCGGCACGTCTGTCTCATCGCGCGTGTTCACCTTCTCGTCGAGGCGCAAGCTGATGTCGCCCGCTGCGGACTCAATGGCATCGGCTGCGGCCGTGTTCTGCTGCGTCCGACCACCGAGACCCGCAAGCCCCGACTTCACCTTCGCAGCCCAACCCTGCTGCGTCGGCCTGTGTTCCAAACTGTCTTCCAGACTGTCTCCCAGCCTGTTTTCCAACTTGGCTGCCGACTTGTCAGGCAAGGGATCGGCATCGAGACGTGCTTCGGCAAGCGCCTGTTCGGCAAGCAACGCTTGCTCGGCCTGTTCGGCACGTGCCGTCGCGACAAGCCGCAATTCCCGTTCCCTGTCGATCGATCGCTGACGCTTCCGTTCGTTGCCCGCGTCGCCGATCCGCCGAAGCTTTCCGCGGATGCTCTCGAACACCCGGACGACGACACCACCGATGGCCTCGACCAGCTGTATCCAGGACGTACCGAAGGCAAGCGTCAGCGAACAGAAGAAAAGCGCGAGCAGCAACAGGGTGGTGCCGAGATGATGCAGAAAGGCGACCAGTCGCCAGGCGACGGCAGTGCCGAGAATGCCACCGCCAAAGGTGCCGCGCGGCAAGCTTCCGTCAGCAACTGCAAAGTGCAGATCGGCAAGTCCACTGGCCGTGACGAACATCAGCGCGACACCGAGCAGTCGCACGAACATGAAAGGCTGATAGCCACGAATGGTCGATCGACCTTCCCGAAAGAGCAGATACCCCGAAGCTGCCAGCAACAGCGGCACCAGGTAGGCCATGTAGCCGAACAGCCACAAGGAAACATCAGCGAACCAGGCACCAACCCGACCGACACTGTTGGCGATCGCTGCACCCGTACCCGTGTGCGACCAGCCGGGATCATCGATGTCGAAGCTGGTCAGTGCGAGCAACGCGATCACGGCAGCGAAGGCACAGGCAATGGCGCCGGTTTCCCTGAGTACACGACCCATGTGCCCCATTGCCTGGGTGCTGGAGAGTGAGGCCGTCGCCGCCTTGCGGGCGCGTTGCGCTGCGGTTGACTGCACCACGTTCGCGCCATTGCGTCGCGGGCTCGCGGCCGGCGCCGCTTGTCTGGCAGCCCGTTTTTTCGACGTTGCAGGCGCTTTCTTTGCCGCAGGCGGCGCTTTTTTGGCCGCAGGCTTGGTGCGAGCGGCAGGTGAACGGCTTTTTCGGGTGGCTGAAGGCAAGGCGAATCCGTGGACGCGGCGAACGTGCGGGTCTGATCAGGAGACGCCCTTGCGAGTGTAGCAGAGCCCTCCGAAAACGCATCCTTGCCGCTCGCGCAGATTTCTCTCGCGGCCATGATCGACGGCTCACCGGGTTACCATTCGGCTTCTCCATTCTGGCCCTCGCCTCTGTACCGTGACCATGCCCTCTCCTCGCCATTGCCGACTTCTCATTCTCGGTTCCGGGCCGGCTGGCTATACCGCAGCGGTCTATGCCGCCCGCGCCAACCTCTCGCCCGTTGTCATCACTGGCATGGAACCGGGTGGACAGCTGACGACAACGACCGATGTCGACAACTGGCCGGCAGACGCCATGGGCGTTCAGGGGCCTGAACTGATGGCCCGATTTCGCGAACACGCAATACGTTTCGAGACGGATGTGGTCAACGATCACATACATACGGTCGATTTCACGGCCCGCCCCTTCCGGCTCGAGGGCAGCCATCAGTACACCTGTGACGCGCTGATCGTCGCCACTGGCGCCAGTGCGATGTACCTCGGCCTCGACTCCGAAGAAGCCTTCAAGGGCCGAGGAGTATCCGCCTGTGCAACCTGCGACGGCTTCTTCTACCGACAGCAGGACGTGGTAGTCATTGGCGGCGGTAACACGGCGGTCGAAGAGGCGCTCTACCTCTCCAACATCTGCAGGCAGGTCACTCTGGTGCATCGACGGCAGGGATTCCGTGCCGAAAAGATCCTGCAGGATCGACTTTTCGAAAAGGAACGTAATGGCAATATCCGGATCGTGCGGGATCACGTACTGGATGAAGTGCTGGGTGACGCAACCGGCGTGACCGGCGCGCGCATTCGCCACGCCAAAGACGACAACACCGAGCAACTGGATGTCAAAGGGGTCTTCATCGCCATCGGGCACAAGCCGAACACCAGCCTGTTCGAGGGATCACTCGACATGAGCAATGGCTACATCCGGGTCAGGAGTGGTCTCGACGGTGATGCAACAGTGACCAGCGTGCCGGGCGTGTTCGCGTCCGGAGATGTGATGGACCATGTCTACCGCCAGGCCATCACCTCGGCCGGAACGGGCTGCATGGCCGCGCTCGATGCCGAGCGCTTTCTCGAAGCGGAGAGCGAAGCCGGGTCGGCATGACCGCTCGTTTCCAGATCGATGTCTGCGACTCGCTGGCGGCGGTAGAGGCAGCCGACTGGAATGCGCTGGAGATCGATGACAACCCCTTTCTCCGTCACGAATTCCTGTACGGACTCGAAGCGAGCAATTGCCTCGGTGCCGCGAGCGGCTGGTACCCCCGCTACTTCCTGTTGAGTCAACGGGAAGATGCATCCGTGGAAACAGGTGAACTGGTCGGTGCCGTTGCCGCCTACCTGAAGACGAATTCCTACGGCGAGTTTGTCTTCGACTGGGCCTGGGCGGACGCCTTTCAGCGGCACGGACTCGACTACTACCCGAAACTCGTTATCGCCGTGCCGTTCACGCCGGCCACCGGACGACGGCTGCTGGTCAGGCACGATCAACCCTACGCCGAGACCGTACGCCTGCTCGCCTCGGCCGTCAGACAGTACGCGGCGAGTGAGGACTGTTCCGGCGCGCACTTCCTGTTCGTGACCGAAGCAGAGAGCGACATCCTGTCGGCACGTCCGCCTCGATCCGTGGCGCGCGCGAACAAGACGGAAGCGGAGACTGAGGCAGAAACGGGGTCGAATACGGTTGCTGAGGAAGGTGCAGAGACAGAGACAGAGACAGACGCAGTGGCCGAGCCTGACGCAGGGGCCGACCTGCAAGCGGAACTCGCCGATGATCATCTCTGCCGCTTCGACTGCCAGTACCACTGGCAGAACGCGGGCTACGCTGACTTTGACGACTTCCTCGCCGCCTGTACCTCGAAACGCCGCAAGACCATTCGGCGCGAGCGGCGCCATGTCAGCGAGGCGGGACTGCAGCTCGAACGCCGCAGCGGGGCGAGTCTCGACGATGCCGAGTGGCAGGCGGTCCACGATCTCTACCGCTCGACCTACGATCGCAAGTGGGGCAACCCTTCGCTTACGCTCGAGTTCTTTCGCCGCATGGGCGCAAGCTTCGGCGACCACACGCTGGTCGTTCTCGTGCACGATCCGGCCGATAGCGAACCCGAACGGCCCGTAGCCTGCTCGATCATGTTCGTTGGCGGCGATACTCTCTACGGACGCTACTGGGGGTGTCGTCGCGAGTACAACAGCCTGCATTTCGAAGCCTGTTACTACCAGGGCATCGAACATTGCATCGACCAGCGAATCGCGCGATTCGAGCCCGGCGCCCAGGGCGAGCACAAGATCACTCGAGGATTCGTGCCGACACTCACCCGTTCGGCTCACTGGATCGCACATCCTCAGTTCCGCGATGCCATCGGCCGCTACCTCGGGGAGGAGACTCGACACGTGAAGCAACGCTGCGAAGGGCTTGTCGAGCTGCTACCTTTCAAAGCAGATATTTCATTGCCTTGAGCATGCCGATACCGTTCATCGCGACCGACGACGAGCTGACACCCTTCCCACCGATCGAAGCGGCTCTGAGCGAACCGGACGGACTGTTGATGGCTGGCGGCAGTCTGTCGCAACGTCGTCTGATCACGGCGTATCGAGCCGGCGTGTTTCCGTGGTACGAGGCCGGTGAGCCGATACTCTGGTGGTCGCCCGACCCGCGCTGCGTTATCTGGCCAGAGTCGTTACGGGTGACACGCAGTCTGGCCAAGACCGTTCGAAGTGGCCGCTTCAGGATCACCGAGAACCTCGCCTACCGCGACGTGATGCTGCGTTGCGGAGCGCCGCGTCGTGGCAGCACCGGCACCTGGATAACCGACGAGATGGTCGACGCCTATTGTGAGCTCAACCGCCGGGGCATGGCCCGATCAGTCGAAGTCTGGCTGGACGAGCGACTGGTCGGCGGCCTCTACGGAATCGTTCTTGGTCGCATCTTTGTCGGCGAATCCATGTTCTCGTCAGAACGCGATGCCTCGAAAGTCGCCCTCGTCCACCTCGCTCGTTGCGATCGCTTCCAGCTGATCGACTGTCAGCTCGAGACGGCCCACCTGAGCAGCATGGGCGCCTGCACGATCAGCCGGAAACGTTATCAGGAACTCCTCGACGAATTCGGTGACTTGCCGAAAGACGACAGCCTGCCACCGCATCGCGACGCCACGTCGATCAGATGTGCGCCAGGATCGCCGCCTTGACCGCGCCGATCTCGGCGTCGATCGTGGTGACCGGATCACGTTCCCGCGTCGCCCCCTGAATCGCCACATCCGGATCCTTCAGTCCGTGCCCGGTCAGCGTACAGGTGATGACACTCCCCTCCGGAATTCGGCCACTGATGATGTCTCGTACCGCGCCGCAGAGCGACACCGCTGACGCCGGTTCGCAGAACACACCTTCACGCATGGCAAGACGCGACTGCATGTCGATCAGCTCGTCATCGCTGACCTCGTCGAACCAACCCCCGGATTCCGACACCGCCGCCTGCGCGAGATCCCAGCTTTGCGGATTGCCGATACGAATGGCCGTCGCGAGCGTTTCCGGGTCAGGTACCGGCTCGCCGCGTAGAAAAGGCGCGGCACCTTTCGCCTGATAACCGACCATTGTCGGACGGGTGTCACACATCGGTGATGCGAGGTACGGACATTCTCCGCCGCAGAGAAGACAGCTCTTCGTGTTGCATCCGGCCGCTTCGCTGAAGCCGATCCAGTAACCGGAAATGTTGCCGGCATTGCCAACCGGAATGCAGTGATAGTCCGGTGCACGTCCCAGGGCCTCGACAATCTCGAAGGCGGCCGTCTTCTGACCCTGCAAGCGGAAGGGATTGATCGAATTGACGATCTCGACCGGGGCTTCACCCGCGACCTCGCGAACGAGTTTCATGCCGTCATCGAAGTTGCCGCGGATCTGCAGCACGATGGCGCCGTGCGCAATCGCCTGCGCCAGCTTGCCCATCGGGATCTTGCCCTCCGGGATCAACACGAACGCGGTCATGCCGGCGCGCGCCGCATAGGCCGCCGCGGCCGCCGAGGTGTTACCTGTCGACGCACAGACAATGGCCTTGGCACCTTTCTCGGCAGCTTTGCTGACCGCCATCGTCATGCCCCTGTCCTTGAACGAAGCCGTCGGGTTCAAGCCTTCGTATTTCACATAAATCTCGACCGACTTGCCGATATCGCCAGGGAGATTCACCAGCTTGACCAGCGGGGTGTCCCCTTCACAAAGGCTCACGACCGGCGTGCTGTCATCGACCGGCAGTCGTGCCCGATAGCGTTCGATGAGACCTTCGTAGCGGGCGCCTGTCGTCATGTTCGAGGAGATATTCCAGAGTAAGTAATGGCGATATTACGTGTGATTCGATCCAAAACCTCAACCCAGGCTCTCGACGCGCAGCATGCGGATCTTGCCGGTTACCGCATCGAGCTGATCGATCTCTGCCATGGCATCGCGGATCAAGCCCTCGCGAACGCGGCGACTGAGCAGAATGATAGGTACCTCCGGTTCCGCCGTCATCGCATTCCCGGCAGCACCCTCGTCGGGCCGATCCGGGTCGGGCATCTCCGGCTCCTTCTGCACGATCGCTTCGATGCTGATGTCGAGTGCGCCGAAGATGCCGGTGATATCGGCCAGTACACCCGGTCGGTCGACGGCTCGCAAGCGAAGAAAATAAGCGCACTCGAACTGCTCGGGCGAGAGGACCGGCTGAGTCGACAAGGTGTCGGGATGGAACGCAAGAGAGGGCACACGTTGTGCAGGCTCGGTGGTCAGGGCACGCACGACATCGACGATATCGGCAACCATGGACGATCCGGTCGCCTCGGAACCCGCCCCGGCGCCGTAGTAGAGCGTCGAGCCGACCGCGTCGCCATGCACGAGAACCGCGTTCATGACGCCATTGACGTTGGCGATGAGTCTGCGTTCCGGCACCAGGGTCGGGTGAACCCGAAGTTCGATGCCATCGTCGCGTCGACGGGCAATACCGAGGTGCTTGATGCGGTAGCCCAGTTCAGCCGCGAAGGTCACGTCGAGCGGGTCGATGGTTGCGATGCCCTCCGTGAACACCTTGTCGAACTGCAGCGGGATACCGAAAGCTATGGCCGAGAGGATGGTCAGCTTGTGCGCGGCATCGATCCCTTCGACGTCGAAGGTCGGATCCGCTTCGGCATAGCCGAGCGCCTGAGCTTCTGCGAGCACATCCTCGAAGGGTCTGCCCTTTTCCGCCATCTCGGTCAGGATGAAATTCCCGGTGCCGTTGATGATGCCTGCCAACCAGTCGATCCGGTTGGCCGACAGGCCTTCGCGCAACGCCTTGATGATCGGCACACCACCGGCGACCGCGGGCTCGAATGCAACCACCACACCCTGCTCGCGCGCCTGCGCGAAGAGTTCGTTGCCGTGCAAGGCGATCAGTGCCTTGTTGGCGGTGATGACATGCTTGCCATTGTCGATGGCACGCCGGATAAGCGACAGGGCCGGTTCCTCACCGCCCATCGCCTCGCAGACGATATCGATGTCGGGATCATCGACGACAGTATGACCATCGGTATCGATGACGATGTCGCGGAGCGCGCTGGCCTGGGCATCTGTCTGTGGATCCGGCAGCAGCGACAGGCAATTCTTGCGGGCGCGAGCCTCGTCGCGCACCAGAGCGCGCTGCACGCGAATCGGCCGACCGGCGCGTCGTTCGATCTCGGAAGCGTTACGAACGAGAATCGACGCCGTGCCACGACCGACCGTGCCGAATCCGAGCAGACCGATACCGATCGGTTTCAAGGCATGTCTCCGAAATGAGGTGGGAACGAACGCGGGCTGCATCCTCCCGAACGGCGCGTATCATAACCGCCCATGAAGATGCATCTCGAAACCTCGACGCAAAACCTCATCAGCCACTACGGCGTGGGCGTGCTCGGCGTTGACGGCGTGGACTACGACGGGCCGGTGATGATCGCGGGTGGCCGCGTGATCCGGAACTGGTTCGACGGCAGTCCCGACGAACTGGCGGACAAGCTGACGATGCAGCATTTCGCGCCAATTCTCGACCTGAGTGAAAGCGAGCGGCCGGAGATCTGCCTGCTCGGTACCGGCGCAAGGCACCTCTTCCCGGATTTCTCACTCATTGCCGGGATGCGCGATCACGGTGTGGCGCTGGAAGTCATGAACACACGTGCTGCCTGTCGTACCTATAGCGTTCTGGTAAGCGAGGAACGTGTCGTGGCCGTCGCGATGCTGCAGATCGACTGATCACATTTACGCCATGAACAGATTCTCTGCCGAGTAGCCGCTCCCCTCGAGTATCCGACGCAGCCGCTTCAATGCCTCCATCTGAATCTGGCGAACGCGCTCGCGGGTGACACCGAGCTCCTGCCCGACTTCCTCGAGCGTGGCTTTCTCATGGCCGTGCAGGCCGAATCGCCGAACGACGACCTCGCGCTGCTTGCTCTCCAGTTGCAGCAACCAGCCATCGATGTTCGCGTACACCCGCTCATCCTGAAGCGCGGCTGACGGATCGACGTTGTTCTCGTCAGGAATGATATCGAGCAGTGGCCGCTCGCCGTCCTTGCCAATGGCCACGTCAACGGAGCTCACTCGATCGCGCAGCGACAGCAGGCGCGTCACGTCAGTCACCGGGCGTTCGATCAGCGCGGCGATATCTTCGTGCGTCGGCTCACGGTCGAGTGACTGCTGCAGGCGGCGCTCAGCCTTCAGACAGACGTTCATGTCCTTGACGATGTGAATGGGCAACCGGATGGTCCGCGTCTGGTTCATGAGACCGCGTTCGATCGTCTGCCGGATCCACCAGGTTGCGTAGGTCGAGAAGCGGAAGCCGCGCTCGGGATCGAACTTCTCGACCGAGTGGATGAGCCCGAGATTGCCTTCCTCGATCAGATCGAGGAGCGCGAGCCCGCGGTTCATGTAACGTCGGGCGATCTTCACGACCAGCCGGAGATTGCACTCGATCATCCGGGCTCGCGATTTCTCGCAACCCTTCTGCGCCAGGCGAGTGAAGTGCTTCTCCTCGTCGGCTGTCAGCAACTCGGAGAACTCGATCTCCTTCAGATAGAGTCGGGTCGCGTCCATGTCACGCCGCGAAGCATCCTTCAGCTTGCTGGCGGTAATGCGCTCTGATGATTGATCGCTATCGAGCGATTCACTGGCAGCAGCACGGGCGGCGATGGTTGCTCCGATACGATCACTACTTTCTCTGTTCCACCCTGAACGTTCTTTGGTAGCCATGTTTGTAGATTTTCCCAGGGTTCGCAGATCAACTAATTTCGATATTTAAACAACTTAGCGTTGCTTGTTCAACCCAGTTCGATGAATATTTCACGATTCCCCAACAAACACGGTAATTTTTTGCATTTAGAGTCAACATATGTTAGACGACTTCATTGTGTCATCGAGCTTGTACCGCGGGCAGATAGGCGAGTGGATCGAGCGGATTGCCGTCGCGGCGAACCTCGAAACGCAAGACTGACTCGCTTTCTGCATTCCAGCCAAGACTCGCGATCGGATCGCCGGCCCTGACCTGATCGTCCTCGGTCACGAACAGCTTGTCGGCGTGCGAGTACGTCGTCATCAACTGATCGTCGTGACGCACGATGACGAGGTTGCCGCCACCACTCAGATCACGCCCTGCATAGACGACGGTGCCGTCGAGCGAGGCCCGAACGTCTTGTCCCGGCGCGCCGGCGATATCGACGCCGTGTCTGCCGGCACGTCCAGGATCGAAACCACGGGCCAGCGTGCCATCCGTCGGCCATTGCCACTGCACGGAAGGAGGTGCCGGCACCGGCTCGACAATGTCCCGAGCGATGGTCCTGGACCCTTCGAAAGCCTCGCGATTGGCTGTCAGCAGGTCATCGAAATCGTCGGCAATGACCTCCTCACGCGGCCAGCTTTCCTCCTGACGCCAGACGTCCGGATCAGCGTTCGCGAACAGATCCGGTTCTGCGCCAGCGGGCGCACGGCCTTCGCTGAGCCGTTGCCGCGCCTCTGCCGCGCGCCACTCTCGTGCAGCGCGGTCATCGGCATCGGCAGCTCGTGACAGCGTCGCGTCTGCAGGCACCAGCGGCTCGGGCCGCCAACGCTCGCGTGTGGGCGCAGGCGCTCGCGGCGCTGTCGTCAGCGCCTCGACCGGCGCCTGGGCGCGAGTCGGCGCAGGTGTCACGCGGACGCCCTCGCCCTCGGGGAATGGCAGGGGGGCCCGACGGTCCTCACCGCCATCGTGGCGCGGGCGCGCAGGCCCGGCGCTGTTGGCGGCCGTCTGCACCGATTGCGAAGACACGTCCGGGCGCACGTTGACGCCCAGGCCGGCATACAGCAGCGATTCGATACCGGGATTGAGGGCGACGACTTCCGCAGGCGACAGATCAAATCGATACGCAATCGACGCCAGCGAATCACCCGGGCGCGCGATGTACATGTTCGAGTGGAACTGGATGCTCTTCAATCTCGATTCGACATCGGGCACCGAAGCACAGGCGCTCGCGAGTCCCGCGATGGCGAGAACAAGCAGTCGCGAAACCCCTATCGAATATCCACGGTCAGGCACAAGCGTCATGGCGTCAATAAACTGATCAACGTGGCAGGACTAACGAGTGTAGTAGCCGCCTCGCAACATGCCAGTGCTAAATCAGCTTCTGCTGACCGAAGGTCGTGCCGGCCCGGCGTAACCGGTGCGGATTTTCCCCCGAAGTTCAGATCTTCCCAGAGAGGAAGGGGACGAAATGCGCCTCGCCTTCCCGGTGCTCTGTATACCCCGTTGGCGTTCGTGTGATGACCTGAAGCGATTGACCGCCGCTCGACCGACCAACCGGCACGATCAGCCGGCCGCCTGTCGCGAGTTGCTCGAGCAAGGGCATCGGCACCGCCTCGGGTGCGGCCGTGACAATGATGCCGTCGAAGGGCGCCTGCCCTGGCCAGCCCCAGCCACCATCGCTGTAGCGGGAGTTGACGTTTCGATAGTGGAGCTTCAGGAAGCGCTGGCGCGCGCGGTCGAGCAAGGAACGAATACGCTCCACCGTATAGACCTGATCGACCAGTCTGGACAGCACGGCCGACTGATATCCGGAGCCGGTTCCAACCTCGAGCACCCGCGACGGCACGCCATCGGCGAGCAAGAGTTCGGTCATGCGCGCGACGGCCCAGGGTTGCGATATCGTCTGGCCTTCACCGATGGGCAACGATACATCCTCGTAAGCACGGGTGGCCATCGCTTCGTCGACGAACAGGTGTCTCGGAACCGTTGCCATGACTTCGAGCACCGCCGTGTCACTGATGCCGCGTGCACGCAATCGATCGGCCATTCGGTTCCGCGTTCGCTGTGAGGTAAAACCTATCCCGCGAACATCCAGCGCCTCGATCATGCGGTGACGTTCTCCAGCCACTTGCCGATGGCGTTCAGCGTATCGTGGCGGGTCAGATCGATCTGCAAGGGTGTAACCGAGACCCGGCCGTCGGCCACTGCCGCGAAGTCGGTGCCTGGCCCGTCGTCGCTGACGTCCCCGGCCGCGCCGATCCAGAAGATTTCCTGACCACGAGGACTCGTCTGGCGGATCGCGTTACGTGACTGATGTCGACTTCCGAGCCGCGTGGCGGACCAGCCGCGAAGCTCATCGTACGGTACGTCCGGGACGTTGACATTGAGGATCGTATCGCTTGGCAAGGGGGCCTCGAGCAATCGTGATACCAGCGTCTTCGCGACACGGGCAGCCGTTTCGTAGTGGGTCGGCTCATGCGTCGCCATCGACAACGCGACGGCCGGGTGGCCCAGGTTCCGACCCTCGATAGCAGCGGCGACCGTGCCCGAATAGAGCACGTCGTCGCCCATGTTCGGCCCGTCATTGATACCGCTCACGACCATGTCGGGGTCGCTCTCGAGAAGACCACTCAAGGCGATATTGACGCAGTCAGTCGGCGTACCTTCGAGAGAGAAGACATCGTCCCCGTGGCGGGCCAGCGCGATGGGATGCGACAAGGTCAGGGAGTTGCTCGCGCCGCTTCGATTCCGATCCGGTGCGACAATCACGGCACGCCCGATGCTCTTCATCGATTCCTGGAGCGCCCGGATGCCGGGCGAGAGATACCCGTCGTCGTTGGCGATCAGAATGAACATGGGCGTATCGCTTCTATTGGTTGAGAAATGTAAACAGGGTCCAGGGGGAAGAACTGCTTGCCGATCATCGAGAGTGAATTTAGACCGAGCTGGGGGTTAAGCAACCCCCATCTGCAAACGATCCTGGCCAGCAAGCTCGCCCGGCCGCCCGCGGCACACACGCGTGCGGAGCGTCTGGAACTCGACGATGGCGACTTCGTGGATCTGGCACACGGTCCCGAAACGGCGACCATGCGGCCGGACGGTGCGGTTGTCGCACTGTTCCATGGACTGGCAGGCTCGGTCGAAAGCCCCTATGTCGCAGGCGTCATGGGTGAACTCTCGGCGCGCGGCTTTCGCGTCATTCTCCTGCACTGGCGCGGCTGCAGCGGCGAGCCCAATCGCCTCGCGCGCTCATACCACTCCGGCGCGAGCGATGACATCGAGCGCTTTCTCGATGTGTTGCAGATCCGCTATCCGGAATGCCCGCTCTATGCACTGGGATTCTCGCTCGGCGGCAATGCCCTCTTGAAATACCTCGGCGAACAAGGTGCCGACACGCCGCTTCGCGGGGCCGTCGCCGTCTGTCCGCCGCTACTCCTTGCTGTCGGTGCGACAAGGCTCGATTCCGGGTTCGCGCGAGTCTATCGTCGCTATCTTCTCGAGCGCATGAAGGCGCAACACGAGGCAAAGCGTGCGCGCTACCCGCAGCTCGACCTGCCGGCCACCCACGACGGGCTCGATTCCCTGTGGGCCTTCGACGATGCCATCACCGCTCCGCTACACGGATTCGCAGGCGTCGACGATTACTACCAGCGCTGCAGCGCGCGACACTACCTGGGCGACATCATCACGCCGACGCATATCCTTTGCGCACGGGATGATCCGTTCTTCACCCCGGAAGTGCTTCCAGAGGCGCCTGAACTGGGCGCTGACACCACGCTTGAAATCGCCGCCCACGGCGGTCATGTCGGTTTTCTCGGCGCGGGCCGCGAGTCGGATGGAAGCGTGCAAGTGAACACTGCCTGGGCAGCGCGCTGGCTGGATTCGCACCTGGCCGAGACGCTGGTCGATCTGGCAGCTTGACGCGACCGGAGCTCGATCAATGCTCGTCGGCGACCGGTCGACGGGCGCCCGACAAAGCCTCGATGTGCGCGGTCAATGCGTGCCGGTCGGCATCGCTCATGCGCACGAATTCCAGTCGGTAGTTGGGACGATCGCCGTTCGCCACTTCGGGCGCATCGTTTGCCGACACGATCCGGGCGTCCGATGCGACCCGCCGTGCAGACGGAAACAGGGTCAAGGAGACGCCAATGATCTCGCCCGGCTCGAACAGCCGTCCGTCGGCGAAAGCGATTCCCCCTGCGGACAGGCTGACCTTGTGCGTCGGCGCGGTCTCCACCGGATCACCGTCGAGCAACAGCTGACGGATGCGTTCCTCGAGTGCATCGATGTAGGCGGCCACATCCGGATGATTGCGCCGTACGTCACCGTAGCCCTCGATGGCATACTTGTTGGCACGGCGCGTGGCCGTGCGATGGGCCGAATCCAACGAACCGACGATCGAAGCTGTCGACAATTCCCTATCCGAGCGGCCGGTCGCATCGTCGCCTGCAGCCTTGTCGAGACGTTGCAGATGCAGCCCGACCGCATCGTGAACGCGCGCATCCTGACGGCGCTCCTCCGGAACCTGTTTCACGTCACTCGTCATGCACATGCCCCTGCGCGAGCGGCTTTCCGTCGGATATACTCAAAACGCATGCAAGCCAAGGTCCCGGTAGCTCAGCTGGATAGAGCGGCCCCCTCCTAAGGGGCAGGTCGGGGGTTCGACTCCCTCCCGGGACACCATCAAGCGGGCAGATCAGACAGGCCGAGACAGAAAGGCCTGCCGCCCCCGTCGAACTACGACTTGCTGCTTGAGCCCTTGCTTCCGGACTCGCCTGCATCGGCGTCACCATTCTCGACCTTCTCGAACCCCTGGTGCGTGAGCGGTGTGGTCTGGTCGAGCCGCGGATGCTGGCTACGAAATGCTGTTTCGAGGTCTTTTTCGGCATCCATGGCTACGACGGTTTCTTTCAATACATGGATAGCGGCAAGTACGTCTCCGGTATGACCCGACTCGGAGATCGTATGCATGTTGCGCGTTGGAAATCCGACGGACGTCGCAGCACTGTCGACGCTCGCGAGCACGGATGCCATGCCGTCGGTACCGGTATCGCGGCCGCTGACATCGATCTGCATCGGGATATCGTGTGCCTTTGCCGCTCGCTTGATACGAGCATTCAGCTGCTCGCTGACGATGGCGCCAGAGGTCAGCGTGAAGCCCTTGCCCATCGACAGGGTCTGCATGTTTCGATCACCGATACCCGGCGCTGCAACGTAGTCATGGTTGACATCAATGGCGATCAACACGTCCGGTTCATGAACGCCGGCCAGCACACGTGAGCCGAACCGCCCGATTTCCTCATGCGAAGCGATCGCGAACAGACAGCGAACGTTGTTCGGCGCGCCGGACTCGGCAAGCAGGCGAGCGACTTCGGCGGTCACGAAACAACCCAGTCCGTTGTCGAGATAGGCACCATAGAAAGTATCCGGACTGAAGCCTCGCTTGATCGGCCGGTCGAAGAGTATCGGGTCGCCGGGCTTGATACCGAGGCGCTTGACCTGATCCGCCTTGTTCTTGCCGTGGATCTGCAGATCGAGATAGAGCGAATTCGGCCGAATTCCCTTGTCACCGGTCCGTTGTGACGGGTCGGAAAAATGGATGGCGCCGAGCGCTTCGACCGTTCCACCCGTCAGTGACCGGTAAGCGCCCGGCTTGTCAGGATCCTCACTGAACAAGGTGACCTCATGACCGATCAGGACGTTCGGCAGGAAGGAATCACTGTTTATCCAGATCTTGCCGTCAGCGCCGATCTTGCGCACTTGCATGCGAATCTTGTCGGCATGACCCACGAACATGATCGTGAATCGGTCTTCCTCTCCCGGGTGCGTATCCCAGACGACACCGGCGTTGCCCACGTAGCGGTGCATCCCCCACTGCTTCGGCATGAACGAATCGAAATACGGCTTCAGCACACCGATCGTCATGGCCGACTCGAGACCGATCGGGCTCGGAGCCGAGAGGATGTTGCGCATCACGTCGAACTGGGCATCAGGCATCGGCTGAGTCCAGGCCTTGTCGGCCCTGGACTGATCGACGTTGGACGGGTCGGCGTTGCCTTGGTCAGCCTTGCCTTGATCGGTACGGGTTTTCTGGGCACTCATTCGGGTAGCAGCATCACGGCTCGAGAGAACCCTGCATTATACGTCGCTGGCGGCCAGATCGATTCTCAACCCGTCGAATCCGGGTTCGACATTCGCGGGCAACTCGGCCGCCAAGGTCGCATAGTCGAGATCACTGTGCAGATTCGTGAGAACGGCGCGTTCGGGTGCAAGTCGGGCGATCAGGGCCAGGGACTCTTCCAGATTCAGGTGCGATGGGTGCGAACGTCGCCGCAGGGCGTCGATGACGAGAATTTTCAAGCCGCCCAGTGCGTCGAGGCTCTGTACTTCGGCAATCTGCTTCACATCGGGCAGGTAGGCCATGTCTCCCACCCGGAATCCCAGGGCATGAATATCGCCGTGCTCAACCAGCAGGGGCAGTACGTCGACGCTACCGCCGGGTCCGGATACGGCAAAGGCCTCGGGATGAACGATCCGGTGTTCGATCAGGAATCGCGGATAGCTGCTCCCCGGAGCTTGTCTGAAACAATAGTCGAACGACCGCATGACGCTCGCCGACGTATTCTCATCCATGTGCACGTCGATCGGGCGAGCCAGGCCGAGCGCAAGCTGCCGCAGGTCATCGAGACCAAAGATGTGATCGGCATGTGCATGAGTGAGCAGAACACCGTCGAGCGAGCGCACGTCGCTCGACAGAAGCTGCTCGCGAAGGTCAGCGCCGGCGTCGATCAATACGGTGGTCTTCGCACCGCTCGATGCAAGCCGCTCGACCAGCAGCGCGCAGCGCCGACGCCGGTTTCTCGGTTCGAGCGGATCGCAATCACCCCAGGCATTGCCAACGCGCGGTACGCCGCCGGAAGAACCCGTGCCGAGCAAGGTGATGACAAGTTGATCGGAGGCTGCCGGAATGTCCTCACGGCTGGTCGTCGTGGTGCGAATGATCGAGTCGTCCCGATAGTCAGTGGCTACGCCACGCTACCTGAGGACGGGTTCACCGTCACCCGTCGCCCGATCAGTAGCCCAGTCAGGATCAGCAGCAACGCCAGCGTGATGGTGACGTCAGCTTGCTCGTCCAGGAAGAGCCATGCCCAGAACATGGCGAAAACCGGAATCAGGTAGCCCGCGGCCGACATGAAGACCGCGCCGTTGGTACGCACGATTCCGGTTCGCAAGGTGTAGGCAATGGCCGTCGGCCCGAGAGCCAGAAAGACCACTGCGGCGAGTGAACGTGGTGTTGCCTCGATCGACCAGGGCGGATGCCACCAGATCACGAAAGGCATCAGCAACACGGTACTTGCCAGCAGCTGACCCGCGACGATCACCAGGCTCGGCACATTGCGGACGCGCCGGATCAACAGTGCCGAGAGGGCGTAGCAGATCGCGGCAAGCGCAATCGCGAACATGCCGGGAAGACTTCCACCACCGTCGATCAGACCACGATAGAGAAGCACCAGGACTCCGGCAAATCCGGTCAACAGCCCGGCAAGCTTCGACCAGGTGAAGCGATCATCGCGTGTCATGAAGTGCGAGAAAAGAAGCGTTGCGAACGGAGACGCCGCGATCAAGACCGCCGTGGTCGAACTGTCGACGCTCAACTGACCCCAACCGATCAAGGTGAAAGGTGCTGCGCCGTTCAGCAGGCCAATGGCGAAGAACATGAAAACCGTGTGGCGATCGAGTGTCGCGCGCAACCCTTTTGCAGCGCAGAGGAGGAGAACCGCGAGCGCGGCCAGGGCGACGCGATAGCCAGCGATCGCCACCGGCGCGAAGTCCTCGAGCGCAATGGCAATGCACAGGAAAGATGAGCCCCAGATTGCGGCGGTAAGGATGAGCCTGACGAAGTCGCCTGGCGTCGGTGCGCGAACGGCATCGGGAGTGACCGGCATGCAAGGGTGTCGTCGAGTGCTCGGTAAAGAGGCCGGGCTCACGTCATAATGACAGCATGAGACTGGAAACACCTACACGCATGAGCATTGCATTTCGGCACGGAAGCGGCCGCACCCTTCTCGCCTGTCTGGCCTGCCTGTTCGTCGCTGCCTGTAGCGGCTCGAGCGGCTCGGGAAGCAGCTCGGGCAGCGGTGCAGACAACGACGACGGCAACGGCACAAGTGCTGCCGGCGCGACCGATACCGGCGCTACCGGCGGCGGCGCGACGGCAGGCGGTGCCAGTGGCGCGACGACGGCCGGCACAGGTGCGACGACGGGCGCCTCTGCAGGCGCGACGACAGGCACCACCGACGGCGCTACCGGTGGTGGGGACGCGAACCTGGACGGCGCCGACCTGATTCGCGCTGGCACTCGCCTGCCGGTCAATCCGGTCGACACGACGACAGCCAGCCTCGTTTCGCCTGTCGGGCGCGCCCGGGCAGAGGCCATGGCGGAACCGCTCGCCATCGTCTACGAGGTCACCGAAAACCACGGTGAACAAAGCGGTGAGAACTGTGCGTCGTTAAATGCCGAATACAATTCCTGCAGCGTCACGAATGTTCACATCAAGGACGCCAACGGACAATTGAACGACGGCAACTGGAAGATCTACTTCCACAGTCTGCGGCGGATACTGCGCATCGACAGTAACGAATTCAGCGTATCGCTCGTCAACGGCGACCTGAACTTTCTCGAGCCGTCAGCCGGCTTCACGGGATTCGACGGCAGCGTCAAGTCGATCAAGTTGTTCACCGAGTTCTCGCACCTGATGCAGAGCGACTTTCTACCGCGCTACTGGCTGGTGCGGGATGGAGAAGCGCCGGTCACGATCGCCAATACCGACAGCATCAGCAACGAATTAGCCTACTCTGTCCCCATCAGCGGCGACAATCGACAGGCCTTCAATGGCGAACCCATCACGATCGCCTCACCGGGCGTTCGCCATGCCAGAAACGCGTCGCTTGCCGCTGCGGCGGCCAGCCTCGACGCGCGTACCGTGCAAAGCCGCATCATTCCGTCGCCCCGCGCGGTAACCACGGGGGCCGGATCACTCGACATATCGGGCGGCTTCTCGTTCGCTGGTGCCGCGCTGAGCTCGGCCTCGATCGAGGCGCTCCGCAGCCGACAGGCCACCCTGATGAGTACCTCCGCAGGTGTTCCCTTGTCTGCCACGGTAGACGCTTCGCTGGCCGAGTCGACTTACACACTCGACGTCACCGCCGCCGGCATCACTGTTGTCGGTGCCGACGAGACGGCACTGTTCCAGGGTGCGCAATCGCTCCTCGGTCTCGTGCAGATCGGCGTCGACACGATCCCGCTGGCAAGCATCAGCGACAGCCCGCGCTATCCGTATCGCGGCATGCACGTCGATATAGCAAGGAACTTCCAGTCCGCCGAAACCCTCCGCCGTCTGCTCGACCAGATGGCCGCCTACAAGTTGAATCGTCTGCATCTGCACCTGGCTGACGACGAAGGCTGGCGTCTCGAGATTCCGTCGCTGCCCGAGTTGACGTCAATCGGCGCACGGCGAGCCTTCGCTGTCGATGCGAACGGCAATATCAGTGAAGCCGACGGTCTGATGCCACAGCTCGGCTCCGGACCTGCCAGCAACAATTCGGGAAGCGGCTTCCTGAGCCGGGCCGAGTTCGTCGATTTATTGAGGTACGCAACGGCACGCCACATCCGGATCGTGCCCGAGTTCGACATGCCGGGGCACTCGAGAGCCGCTGTGGTCGCCATGCGCGCCAGGGCGGCGAGACTCGGCACCCCGACCGACCCGAACGTGCGTATCGACGATCCGGACGATACCTCTCGCTACGTCACCATCCAGCACTACGACGACGGCATTCTCAATCCCTGCATGCCGGGCACCTACAACTTCATCCAGACGGTTGTCGACGAGACGCGCGCCATGTATTCGGATGCAGGCGCGACCCTGGATGTCTGGCACATGGGTGGCGATGAAGCCAACAACGTGCAGCTTGGCAACGGTTACCCGACCAAGGACTTCGATCGCTGGGACTACCCCTGGGAAGGCTCGCCGGTATGCGAGGCCTACATCGATGCCACCGCCGGAATCGATTCTCGCGACGATCTCGAAGCGCACTTCGTCAGTCGCGTCTCGGCGATCGTTGCCAATGCAGGCATTCAACGCATGTATGCCTGGCATGAAATCGTCGCTGACGTTCAGGCAGACTCCCTGTCGACCACAGGCGCTGGCGTGACCTACTGGCGGAGTATCACCAGCGGCAGCAACAACGAGGGTATCGAGGCGATCGACGGCGGTGCCGACTATGCCCGACGCGGTTTCGAGACGGTCCTGTCGACGCCCAATTTCCTGTACTTCGACTTTCCGCAGGAAGTGGATCCGGCCGAGCGCGGTCAGTACTGGGCGACCCGTTACACCGATGTCGCCAAGCTGTTCACCTTTGCGCCCGACAACCTGCCGCAGAATGCAGAAACCTCGTTGAACCGAAGTGGCCGCGCCTGGTCAGCTACCGGCACCGGCAGCAATCCGGGTTACATCGGCATGCAAGGCCACCTCTGGTCGGAGCTGGTGCGAACTCCCGAGCAGTTCGATTCGCAGGTCTATCCGCGGTTGCTCGCGCTTGCCGAGCGCGCCTGGCATCGCGCCAGCTGGGAGCGAGACTATGTAGCCGGTACCACCTATTCCGGCAGCACGAACCTCGTCGACAAGGCAGCTCTGGCAAGTGACTACGCGCTGTTCGCCGCAGCCCTCGGTCAGAAGGAACTCGCCAAACTCGACGCAGCCGGTGTCGCCTACCGCATTCCTGTACCCGGCGCCACGACCACGGGTGGCACCTTCGACATGAACAGCGAGATTCCGGGTCTGCCGCTTGAATACTCCGTTGATGGCAGCAGTTTCACACGCTACCAGGCGGGTGGTGGGTCAGCTTCGGCAACCACGGTCCGTGCGCGTTCGGCCGATGGTCTTCGCTCTGGCAGAGTGGACACGATCGAATGAGCGCCGATCGCGCAAATTTGCGAACGGGCGGAACGCGAACGGGCTGACCCTGAATGTGTGGGCGCTTCAATATCACGACCGACCCCCGTGCGCTGTTCGACATGTTCGATCTGCTGCAGATTCTCGATCAGCGCGCCGCATTCGAACCACGCTACAACATTGCACCGTCGGAGCCCCCCCTGCCGGCCGCATCGACTCGCAAGGCACCGCGCCGCATGACGCGAATTCCACTCTTTCGACAGCAGGATGAACGACTCATCGGCGAAGACGCGCTGTGGCCGCTCGTACCACCCTGGGCGAAGGGCATCGTTCCGAAATACAGCACGGCCAATGCGCGCGCCGAAACACTCCACAAGCTCAATTCGTTTCGCAACGCGTGGCACCAGGGACAACGCTGCGTGCTCCCGGCCACCGGCTTCTATGAATGGCAGGATGCCGGCGAGCGCACCAAGCAGCCATGGCACATACACCCACTCAACGAATCCTTCTTCCTGTTCGGTGGATTGTGGGAGCGGTCCTGGTGCGCAGACGGCGAGGAGGTGCTGTCGTGCACGATCGTGACACTCGAAGCCAATCCGCTGATGCGTGAGATACACAATGCCGGTGCCAGCCGTCACCGCATGCCGCTGATACTCGATGCGCCATCCGCTCGCCTCTGGCTCGAGGGCAGTGTCGACGCGGTGCGCGATGTCATGCGGCCCTTTCCTGCGGACGAGATGGGCGCGCACCCGATCGGACGTGCCATCAACAATCCGCATCACGACGCGCCGGACATCATCAAGCCGCTCGCCTGAGTAGCCGACCTGCATGGTCCCGATGGCCCGTTGACGGCATTGCCATGGCGATTGAGAGTCAACCCGGTTCCAAGCCATTTTCATCGACCCGGGAGACGCACGAACATGCTGGACAAGACCCACGAGACACTGGCGACGGAGACGCTGTCGACGTTGACCGCTGCGCTGGAGAAAGGCGATATCGATGCCGCCGTCGAACTGTTTCGAGCCGACTGCTTCTGGCGCGATCTGGTCGCGTTCACCTGGAACCTCAAGACCGTCGAAGGTCAGGAGGGCGTCCGTGACCTCTTGACCAATCAGTTATCAGCCATCGCACCCGGTGGTTTCCGGATCGACCCGAACGAGGCGGTAACGGGTGGCGACGGACTGGTAGAGGCCTGGATCGAATTCGAGACCGAAACCGGACGGGGCTACGGGCATCTGCGTCTCAAGGACGGCCGTATCTGGACCCTGTTGACGACCTTGAAGGAGCTGAAGGGGTTCGAGGAACCCGCCGGTGTATCACGACCCATGGGCGCACAGCATGGCCCGGAGCAAGGTCGCAAGACCTGGCTGGAACGGCGTGAACAGGAAGCCGCGGAACTCGGCTACACCACGCAGCCCTATTGCCTGATCGTTGGCGGGGGTCAGGGTGGTATTGCCATGGGCGCACGGCTACGGCAGCTCGGCGTACCGACCATCATCGTCGAGAAGAACGAGCGTCCGGGGGACAGCTGGCGGAATCGCTACAAGTCACTCTGCCTCCATGACCCGGTCTGGTACGACCACCTGCCCTATCTCAAGTTTCCGGAAAACTGGCCCGTCTTCGCCCCGAAGGACAAGATCGGCGACTGGCTGGAGATGTACACACGGGTCATGGAGCTCAACTACTGGACCTCAAGCGAGGTCAAGTCGGCTCAGTACGACGAAAAGAAGGAAGTCTGGACGGTTGTAGTCGATCGTGACGGCGAGGAAATCACCTTGCAGCCCACGCAGCTGGTTCTCGCCACGGGCATGTCCGGCAAGAAGAACGTACCGACCTTCAAGGGACAGGATGTGTTCACCGGTGAGCAGCAACACTCATCCGAGCACCCGGGGCCCGATCAGTACCGAGACAAACAAGTCGTGGTGATCGGCTCGAACAATTCCGCGCACGATATCTGTGCGGCGCTTTGGGAGGGCGGCGCCGACGTCACCATGGTGCAGCGCTCGACAACGCACATCGTACGCTCCGAAACACTCATGGAAATCGGGCTCAGTGCGCTCTATTCCGAGGAAGCCGTCGCCGGCGGCATGACCACGGAGAAGGCCGACCTGGTCTTTGCCTCGTTGCCGTACCGCATTCTCCACGAATTCCAGATTCCGCTCTACGAGCAGATGAAGGAGCGCGACAAGGAATTCTATGCAGCGCTCGAAAAGGCCGGTTTCCTGCTCGACTGGGGGTCTGACGGCTCGGGTCTCTTCATGAAGTATCTGCGCCGCGGTTCGGGCTACTACATCGATGTCGGTGCCTGCGATCTGATCATCGACGGCAGCATCAAGCTCGAGAGCGGGTCAGGCATCAAGGAACTGACGGCTGATTCGGTCGTGCTCGAAAACGGCAAGGCCCTGCCTGCCGACCTCGTCATCTATGCTACCGGCTATGGCTCGATGAACGGCTGGGCGGCCGACCTCATCAGTCAGGACGTTGCCGACAAGGTCGGCAAGGTCTGGGGTCTCGGCTCCGACACACCAAAGGACCCGGGCCCCTGGGAAGGTGAGCAACGCAACATGTGGAAACCCACGGCTCAACCACACTTGTGGTTCCACGGTGGAAACCTGCACCAGTCGCGTCACTATTCACAGTTCCTGTCACTGCAGATCAAGGCGCGGATGGAGGGGCTCGACACACCTGTCTATGGCCTGCAGGAGTCCCACCACAAGGGCTGAAGCCTGCTGCGTGGCTGATTCGGGGAGCTCACCCCGGTCAGCCAGCCAGCCACGAGAACCGAACCTCCGAAACCAGCCACTTTCTGGCATCAAGTCTGCTTCCTTGCCACCGTGCATGGCCCGTCGTGATTGACTCTGGCAACGGAGTCCGACGTCGCCTCGGCAAGAAGCAAACGGTTTCGACACCTGAGGCTCGGTATGCGAAAAGGTTTCCGTGCAACACCATCGCTGCGTTTCTATCGAACTCTGTCTTGTCTCGAGCGCCTGAGCTACCGCGGCAAGATCATGCTCGTCGCCTTCGTCGGTACACACCTGCCGCTGTTTGCATTGGGCGCGTGGGCTCTGCTCGGTAACCCGCAATCCCTTTCGGTCCTGTCGATCCTGACGATCGCGCTTGTCGGGACGCTGGCAGGCACCGCCGTGACACTCCTTGCACTCAGCAAGCTTCTCGCCCCCGTCGAGCTGACCGCTGCCGGCCTCAGAACCTATGCCGAAGGCGGTGTGCTGCCCACGCTGCCGACCCGCTACGGCGATACCGTCGGGCAGCTGATGGCAGACACGATGCAGACGCTGTTTCGACTCGATGGCATGCTCGAGGAATTCGAGCACCGGGACCCTGTTACCGGACTGGGTAACCGCGCCGGGTTGTTGCGCACGCTGATGATCAGGACCTCGGGTGACGAGAGGCGCCCATTCGCACTTTGCGTCATCGATATTCACGGCCTGACCGACATTGCGACCCTCTATGGCCAGCAGGAAGCCGACCGCACCCTGCTCTTTACCGTGGCAAGGCTTGCGCGACTGTCCCACCTCGGTGGCACGCTGTTCCGGATTGCACAGAACCGGCTGGCCTTCATCACCGAGACGGGCGATCCCGATCAGATCACCGAACGACTCGCCGCCTACAAGGGCTGTCTGGATCGGCCCGATCTGAACGACACGCCGCATGCACCTGCCAGCCGACTGGGCGTCGCCCTGTGGCCGATCGACGACGACAAGGGCGCAGCGCTGATCGACGACGCCAACGTCGCGGTCGATCTCGCGCATCGCCGCGGTGCTCGCTGGGCGTTCTACTCGGACGCAACCCGTCGTGCAAGGATCGAATCCTATCAACTCGAACAGGACCTCCAGCACGCCATCGATCGAGACGAACTCCGATTGCAGTATCAACCCGTGGTCGATACCGAGAGTGGCCGTATCGTCAGTGCGGAGGCGCTGTTGCGCTGGCAGCACCCGGTACACGGATTGCTGTTGCCGGGTCGCTTCATCGCGCTCGCCGAGACACATTCTCTCATCACCCGGATAGGGCTCTGGACGCTGGCCGAAGTCTGTCGGCAGATGCGCATCTGGCAAGACAGCGGCCTGCACGTACCGTCCATAGCGGTAAACCTGTCTGCACGTCAGTTCATTGACCCCGACCTCCCCGAGTGCATCGGAGAGCTGGTCGACCGGTACGGAATACTGCCGGGTAGTCTGGAAATCGAATTGACGGAAACATCAGCCGCCAGCGACGTCGATCAGGCACGCATGACCATGGTTGCGCTGCGCGTTCTCGGCATCAGCCTTTCAATCGATGACTTCGGTACCGGTCATGCAAGCCTTTCACACCTGCGCGCGCTGCCGTTCGACAAGTTGAAGATAGATCGGGAATTCGTTCGCCAACTGGATTCGAGCACTGACAATCGGGCAATCTGCCGCTCGCTTCTGTCCCTGGGCAAGGAACTGAAACTGGCGGTCGTTGCGGAAGGCGTAGAGACCGGGGAGGAGCTTGTCGCGCTCCAGAGTTTCGGCTGCCATCTGTTTCAGGGTTTCTTCTTTCACCGCCCCCTCGACGTTGACGACTTCGTGCGACTCATGGGCAACCCGACGCGCGGTAACAACCGGAACGCGCCCGGCAAGCTGCCGACCAGCGAGACGATACCGTAGAGAATTCCGGTTGCGACACCGGCTTCAGCCGACAGCCCGGCCAATGGCCAGAGCACGGCAGCAACCGCTTCGCGTACGCCCCAACCACCGATGCCGACAGGCAGCAACATGCCGAACAACGTCAGTGGAACGATCAGCAGCCAGGCTGCCGGCGGCAGTGTTTCGCCGATGGCGCGACCGACGAGCAGAAAGACCGCGACGTAGCTCAAGCTGATGAGGAGACCCAACGGCACCTGCAGCCGCCAGGCCCGGTCCTCGAACCAGCACCGCCGAAGATCCGGACCGAACTGCTCGATCGCGGCGCGCACCCTGCCGCTTGCCCGGTACGCGATCAATCGTACAATCACCACGACCACAAGGGCTAGCCCACACAATGCGAACACCGCAAGCCAGCCTGCTCGTGGTACCGCTTCGTCACTCAGCAGTGGCCATGCGGCCATACCGAAAACGAGGACAATGAACAGGGCGAGCTGTCCCGCCAGGCGCTCCACCACCACGCTTTGAGCCATTCTCGGCATGCTGGCAACGGACCGCGCAGACGAGGCAGAACCCGCACGTCTACCGTTCCTGGCAACGCGCAACAGATCCCCGGCGACACCGCCGGGCAAGAGCTGGTTGAGAAGCGTCGCCAGGTAGTACTCGCCGACGGCGTGAGTCCTGGACAGGTGGCATCCGAGCCGCAGTGCGGTCAGCCGCCAACGCTCTGCCGACAGCACGACCTGCACTTGTACGCAGGCAAGTGCCGCCAGCATCCAGACAAGCTCGGCCTGAAGGAGACTTGCCACCACCAGCGGCCATTCGACAACGAGGCAGATCGCACCGATCAGCAAGATCGGTGCGACCCAACGCGTGCCCTGCAGGATTTTGTCTACGGGGTACCCTTCTTCTCGAGCAGCGGGCTTGCATGGGCTCGGCGCTCGTCGATACGCGTTTCGGGAGCGAAGTAGTCATCCACCGACGTTCGTTCAGAGACGACTCCCAGTGGTTGTATCGTGCCGTCCACGATATCGAAGACCGACCAGATGTTGCCCTCACCCTGTGGCACGAAGAACTCGGCAACGATACCGCTCGAACGGATGACCTGCACCTTCGCATCCGAAGCTGACAAGGCGCCCGGTGCACCGCTCGAGTAGCGATGAACGGTATAACGCAATACACCCGGCCGGGAATCGGCGATCGTCACGGTCTCGGGTCCGAACGAGGAAGTGTCATCGACATCGAGGTTGATGCCGGGCGCTACCTTTTGACGATAAAAGACGTGGAACGGCGCGGCGCCGTCGAGTCCCGGCCCGGTGAGATGACTGTCGAGATCGCTCGGCGATTCTCCCCAGGTCAGGACGATGCGCGTTTCGCCTGCCGTCACGGAAGGTGAAATCGTGCCGTTCTGATCCCCTCGTTCGGTGCCGCCCACCACGTAAACGGTCGTGTAGGTGGTCTCCAGCCCCACGCCGACAATGATGCAGGTGTAGTTGCCATAGGGGAGGTTCGACACCGTGTAGCTGCCGTCGTCATCGGTGGTCGTCGTTGCAACGAGTTCACCGTCCCGGTTGTTGATTCCGCGGATGAATTCCAGCGTCAGGCCACCCAGGGCCAGACCGTCCACGGCGCCGGTGATGGTGCCCGTCAGGCTGCCGTCGCCCGCGTTGTCGTTGCTGACCAGGCGAACGGGTTCCACAGAGACGGTATCGCCCGCACCGACGCTTGCGAACTGCACCCCGGAGTAGGTTTCCGAAAGATAGCTCTCGAACGCGATCAAGATCTGGAAGACATCGCTGGTCGACAAACCATCGAAGCGGTAATTCCCGTCGACGCCGCTGCGTGTCGACGCGAGGGTAGCGCCCGCCGTGTCGAGCAGAGTGATCTCCGCGTCTGCCAAAGGAGCATCGTCGAGTGCGGTCAGTACCCGCCCGGTGATCGCCCCTTCGACGGTTTCGCCACCACTTGCCTCGTCATCAGCCGGGTCCGGGGTTACCGCTGATGGTGAATTCCCACCCGAGCCGCCGCCACAGGCGGCGAGCAGGAACATACAACCTGCCATCCATGTCAAGTTCTTCATTAACTTCCCTTAAAGTGTGCATAGAGCGGCGCACGGTATCAGGAAGTCTCACATCGTGAGCAGGGGAAATTCCCGGATGTGACGCCAGGTACACCACACTGCCCGGGTATTACTAAAGCCCCATCTTGCGAATCTCGCCACTGCGACGCTTCTCGGTGTAGTCCTTCAGCAGTTCCTTGACCTTCGGCATGAGGAAGTACAGGCCGATGATGTTGCCGATGGACATGGCGAAGATCATCGCGTCAGAGAAGTCGATGACCGGACCGAGGCTCATCGACGCACCGATGACGATGAAGACCAGGAAGATGAACTTGAATATGAGTTCCTTGACCTTGCCTTCACCGAACAGGTACGTCCACGCCTTCATGCCGTAGTAGGACCACGAGAGCATCGTCGAGAAAGCGAAGAGGATGGCGGCGACTGCCAGCACGTAGCGGAAGAACGGCAGATCGGTCGAAAACGCTGCCGAAGTCAGCGCGATCCCGCTGACGCCGCTGTCAGGCTGCCAGACCCCGGTGATGATGATCACCAGCGATGTCATCGTGCAGATGACGACGGTGTCGATGAACGGTTCCAGAAGCGCGACATAGCCCTCGGTTGCCGGGTGCTTCGTCTGCACCGCAGAGTGAGCGATCGATGCCGAACCGATACCGGCTTCGTTCGAGAACGCGGCTCGCTTGAACCCCTGGATCAGGGCGCCGATGACGCCACCGGCCACGGCCGTCGGTGCGAAGGCCCCGGTGATAATCGCGTTGAACGCTGCGCCGATCTGGTCGTAGTTCATCAGAATGATGATGAGTGCCGCGCCGACATAGATCGCAGCCATGCTGGGTACCACCTTCTCGGTCACCTTTGCGATCGACTTGATTCCACCAATGATGACCACACCGACCAGAATCGCCATGATCAGCCCGAAGATCCAGCCACTGTCCTGCATGGCCGGAAAGATGCCGGCCATCTGCGCAAAGGACTGGTTGGCCTGGAACATGTTGCCGCCACCCAATGCACCACCGATGCAACAGATCGAGAAGAAGACCGCGAGGAACTTGCCCAGTGCGGCCCGATTCTGTTCACCGAGTCCTTTCGAGAGGTAGTACATCGGACCACCGGAGACCGTGCCATCCGGATATTCGTTCCGGTAGTGGACACCGAGAATGCACTCGGTAAATTTCGATGCCATGCCGAGCAGGCCGGCAAGGATCATCCAGAAGGTGGCGCCTGGTCCACCGAGGTAGACGGCCACGCCGACGCCGGCGATGTTGCCTAGCCCGACCGTTCCGGAAAGCGCTGTCGTCAGTGCCTGGAACGGCGTGACCTCACCGGCATCGTTCGGATCGAGGTAATCGCCCTTGACGATACTGATCGAGTGGGCGAATCCACGAAACTGGATGAAGCCGAAATACAGCGTGAAGACCGTGGCCGCGACCACCAGCCAACCGACGATCAGTGGGAAATCGGTCCCGAATACCGGCACCGAGAAGAAGATGATACTGACGATGGGATTGACGAACGGCCCGACCGCAGCGCTGATGCGCTCGTCGACCGTCATCGCGGCTTCCTGGGCAAACGCACTGCTGGAAAGCAGCAGGAACAACATGGCTGAGTAGCCGATCAGTCTTCCAAGCATGCGCATCTTTTCCCTGGTTGAGCTTCTGGCCTGCCGTGTATCGACAGTGCGACATCCAGTCCACGCGACGCATGGTCCCGAACCTCGTCCGACAGGAACATAACCTGACGCAGCATGCGGTGTAAACATGAGTGACAAACCAAAGTGGCAAGCCGCCGCTGCGCACCCTGGGTCAGACCGCTGGTTTCAATCGCGCCAGGGGCTTTTCGTCGATCGGCAAGTGCAGGCAGGCAGCCAGCAATCCAAGCGCGACACCCGCCCACCACATTCCATCATAGCTACCAGTCTGCTCGTACAGCACGCCGCCGAGCCAGACCCCGATGAAACTGCCGAGTTGATGGCTCAGGAACACCACTCCGAACAACGTGGCCATGTACCGTACACCGAACACTTGCGCAATGATGCCGGTGGTCAGGGGCACAGTCGATAGCCAGAGAAGACCCATGACGCTTGCGAAAGCAAGGATGACGAACGGCGACTTCGGCAACAGCAGTAGCGCGATTATGACAACGGCACGCGCCGCATAGATCACCGAGAGGCTGAGCTTCATGCTGAACCGCTGGCCGACGACCCCCGCCAGCAACGAACCACCGATGTTGCAAAGGCCGATCAAGGACAGCGCCCAGGCGCCGAGCTTCGGATCAAGTCCGAGATCCCGGACATAGGCCGGAAAATGCACCGTGATGAATGCCACATGGAAACCGCAGACAAAGAAGCCCGTGGTCAGGAGCACGTAGCCGCGGTGCGACAGAGCCTCTCGAAGCGCGTCGACAAGTTTCTGTTCTACCCCGACCCTGCCGTCATCCGGTCGGCTCTTGGGCAGCAGCAGTGCAAGTGGAATCATGCCGAGAACGAACAAGGCGAGCGCGACTAACGCTGCCGACCACCCCGATGCCTCGATCAGCCCCTGACTCAACGGCGAGAAGACAACTTGTCCGAACGAGCCAGCGGCCGTGCCGAGCCCGAGAACAAGTGAACGACGCTCGGGCTCGACCACCCGCACCATCGCCGCGAGCGCCAGCGAGAACGCCGAGAAGGCTATGCCGACACCTGCCAGTGCACCGGCAAACAGATACAGCAGGCCAGGCGTGACGACAACACTCATGCCCCACAAGCCAATGGCATAGACGATAGCGCCGGCAATGATGACGCGGGCAGCGCCAAGGCGGTCGGCGAGCATGCCCGCAACAGGCAGGCCGATTCCCCAGAAAAGATTCTGCAGGGCGAGCGCAAGCCCGAAGGTCTCGCGCGACCAGCCTCGAGAAACCGTCATGGGTTCCAGAAACAGTCCGAGTGCCGAGCGAGCGCCGAAGCCGATCGCCGCGATGAGGCAGCCAGCCAGGATGACGACGACCGGCGTCTGCCACACGGGTCGCCGGTCCGTTATCGACTCATGCATTGCGGAGTTGTTTGCCAGTGTCCATCTCTCATGTCACCATCATCACACAACCGATCAGAGCAACCGACACCATGGCCGAAGTCGTTCTGTCGAATATCAACAAGCGTTGGGGCGACGTCTACGGCGTTCGCGACTTCGATCTTGCAATCGGCGACCGTGAATTTCTGGTATTGCTGGGGCCGTCAGGTTGTGGCAAGACCACCACCATGCGGATGGTCGCAGGCCTCGAATTTCCCACCGAGGGCACCATTCGCATCGGCGAACGTACCGTCAACGACCTTGACCCGAAAGATCGCGACGTCGCGATGGTCTTCCAGAACTATGGTCTGTACCCGAACATGACGGTGTACGAGAACATCCGCTTTCCGCTGAAGATTCGCAAAGTTCCCGCCAGCGAGCACGACACACGCGTGCAACGCGCGGCCGAGATGGTCGAACTCGAGCCCCTGTTGCAACGCAAGCCGAAGGAACTCTCTGGAGGCCAACGCCAGCGGGTCGCGCTCGCCAGGGCAATCGTCAGGGAGCCGACGGTCTTCCTGATGGATGAACCACTGTCGAACCTCGATGCGAAGCTCCGCGTGACCATGCGCGCGCAGTTGAAGAACCTGCAACACAAGCTGGCGGTTACCACGATCTATGTCACGCACGATCAGATCGAAGCGATGACGCTCGCCGATCGCGTTGTCGTCATGAATGCTGGCGAAATCATGCAAGTCGGCACACCCGAAGATGTCTACAACGAGCCTGCCAACCTTTTCGTCGCAAGCTTCATCGGCTCACCCGCCATGAATCTCGTCGAGGGCAGCATCGACGGCGGCGTGTTCACGGCAACGAACATGCGCATCGAAGGCATAGCGTCGAATCATGCAGGCTCCGTCACACTCGGCTATCGCGCCGAAGACGCCGGCATCGACACCGAAGCGACAAGCCATGGAAACGTCGGTATCCGCGCGCCGGTCTACAGCGTGGAACTTCTCGGTGACGCCACCATGATCACGGTCAGTGCCGGCGCCGGGCTGGTCTCGGCCAAGGCCGACAAGGAATTTCGGGCACCGATCGGAAGCGAGATATCGCTCTCAATCGATCCTGCACTGGTACACCTTTTCGACACCGGAACGGGCGTGCGTCTCTGATCTCGTCCGAATCACCTCACAAACGACAGGAACCTACGTCAACGCAGGTACCCGACAGACCGCTACTTTTATTGCGCCGCGACATCAGGTGGTGACGATAAAACAATACAAAAAAGCGAGCTGTCCATGTCCGAATTCACGCAAGTCAGTCGGTCGGCAAGGCGCGCCAGGCAGATAGCAAGTGTTGCTGCCCTGTCGATACCCACGACTGCCACGCAGACCATCACATTCGCTCTCGGCATAGGCCTGATTCTCGTGGCCACTTCCGATGCACGGGCCAGCGAGGAGCGTTTCCGTCTTCCGCCAGGCTCCGTCATGCTGAATGACGATGCCGGTGAGTACGAAGGCACCATCGGCTACGCCGACGGGCTACGCTACGAAGTGGTCCAGGGCTACGCCATTGCCGAGGGGGACATGGTACTCGGGCGCGTGGATGCCTGGGGCCGGCTGCCGCCGAGAATGCAACGACGCGGCCTTGGGCAGGCCAGCCTCTTCGACCGATGGTCAGATGGAATCGTGCCATACGCCTTCCACCCTGCCATTACCGAAATCCAGGCAGAGAACATCGGCAAGGCGATCGACAAGCTGAACGCGCAGACCAGACTCACGCTGGTGCCGAGCGATCAACCCATGGCAGCCGACTACACGGACTACATCCTGTTCGAACCCAGTAGCGGGTGTGCGTCGTACGTCGGACGCCAGTCACAGGAAGATGCCCAGTCGCTATGGATTGCGGATAGCTGTTCGGTCGGCAGCATCATCCACGAGATCGCCCATGCCATCGGGCTCTTTCATGAGCACACCCGCGCCGATCGCGACAACTACGTCGTCATCGAATGGGACAATATCATCGAGAGCAAGTCGTTTAATTTCGAGGTCTATGACGCTGGCGCCGAGATGTACGGAGAGTACGACTACGGTTCGATCATGCACTACGGCGAGAACTTCTTTTCGAAGAACGGCGAGCGGACCATCATTCCACCACCTGATCAGAACATCGGTCAACGCTCTGGCCTGAGCGCCGACGACATCACCTCCCTCGATGCCATGTACCAGACCGACCTGGCACTCACCGTCAACAGCGTCGAGTCCGATCAAGGCGTCGAATTCGATATATCGATTGTCAATCAGGGCGACCAGGGCGCTAACACGCTGGAGCTCAGAATCCTCGGCGACGTGGGCGTCGACTGGGTGGCGGTCAGCGCGGAAAGTGGCTGGGAATGTCTGGCTTATGACAATGAGTTGAGCTGCCAGCGCGCGCTGTTGAACGAACAGGCAAGTACCAGATTCACCGTTGTGGCTGCCAGCGGTTCTACGCGGAGCGAGACAGCAGCCTTCCGGCTGAACTCCCGTACGCTCGATTCCAATGCCTCGAACAACAGCATCAACGACGATGCGTTTCCGGACGAGGCAGAGCCGATTCCGGCGCCGATACTCAGCGCGGCTGCACCCGTCGGTGATCCTCAGCAGGATGGCGATGCCGTGCCGGAATCACGGTCCATGCCGCAAGAAGCTGGCAACAGCGAACCAAGCGAAAACACCCTGGCTTCGTCCGCCGGCCAGGAAAGCTCGGCGACAGGCAGTGGTGGCGGTAGTGGCGGTAGTGGCGGCGGCGGTGGTGGAAGCGGCCTGCCGTGGTTGATCACTCTAGCCGCGCTGCTACATCGGCGACGCCGGAAATCGGTATAGGGAGTGCTGCCGGCAGGGTAGAATCCGCATTCCACCACCTGAATCGACGCGCATGTCCGCACACGCCCCGATCCCCATGGTCGATCTGCGCGAGCAGTACCTGACCCTGAAGGATTCCATCGACCAGAGCATCGCCGATGTGCTCGAGAAGACGCACTTCATCATGGGCGAGAACGTCGTTGCCTTCGAGAAGGAGGCAGCCGACTATCTCGGCGTCGCCCATGCGATCGGTTGTGCGAACGGGACCGATGCGTTGCACCTGGCCATGCTGGCACGCGGCTTGGGCCCCGGCGACGAAATCATCACGACACCATTCACGTTCATCGCCACCGCAGAAGCGATTGCCTATGTCGGTGCAACCCCGGTCTTCGTCGACATCGATCCAGTGACCTACAACCTGGATGCCGCGGCCATCGCCGCGGCCATCACCCCGAAGACGCGCGCGATCGTTCCGGTACATCTCTTCGGCATGCCGAGCGACATGAAGCCCATCATGGCACTGGCCGATGAGCACGAACTCGCCATCATCGAGGATTGCGCACAAAGCTTCGGCGCTCTCGTCGACGGTCGGCAGACCGGCTCGATCGGCAACATCGGCTGTTTCAGTTTCTTCCCCAGCAAGAACCTCGGCGCCTTCGGCGATGGCGGCATGGTCGCAACCAATGATGACGAGCTTGCAAGCTCGCTCAGGGTGCTCAGGACGCACGGCAGCGCCGTTCGCTATCACCATAGCGTGATCGGCTACAACAGCCGTCTCGACGAGATGCAGGCCGCCATCCTGCGGCAGAAGTTGCCGCACATCGATCGCTTCAACCGTGAACGACTGCGCGTCGCGACACGTTACAACGAGCACTTTGCCGACCTGCCCTTGCAGCTTCCGCCACTCGCTGCACCCGATGGGCACAGCGAAGTCACACCGGTGTTTCACCAGTACACCCTACTCAGCGAAAAACGGGATGCCGCCATGGCTGCGCTCAAGGAAGAACAGATCGCGTCAGCGATCTACTACCCCATTCCCTTGCATCGCCAGGAGGCTATCGAAGCCCACCTCACGCGCAACATGTCGTGCCCGGTGGCAGAGGACTACAGCAAGCGCTGTTTTTCCCTGCCGGTCTATCCGGAGCTACCGGACGCGACCATCGACCGTATTGCCGGGGTCGTGCGCGGCGTTGTCGGCTGACGAGATCGGCTGAGCAGATCGGCAACGCGCACGCCGGGCGCCGCTGTGCACAGCATCATGATCAGTGCCGGCGAAGCCTCGGGTGACGCGCATGCGGCGCACGCGCTCGATGAACTTCGCGAGTCGGGCGTTCCGTTCAACGCCTTCGGCATGGGGGCAGGAGCGCTCGCCGCGAGCGGCACTGAACTGATCGTCGATTGCCGTGACCTCGCGGTCATCGGCATTGTCGATGTGCTGATCAACTATCCGCGATTTCTCAAGCGCCTGCGCTTGCTTCGCGACACGATGCGCGAACGATGCCCCGATCTCCTGATCATCGTCGACTACCCGGACTTCAACCTGAAGCTCGCCGAGACCGCGCGTGAGCTCGATATTCCCGTTCTCTTCTACATCAGCCCACAAGTCTGGGCGTGGCGTGCCGGGCGAGTCGAGCGCATCGCCTCGCTCGTCGCGCACATGGCCGTGCTGTTTCCCTTCGAGATCGAGGTCTACGAGCAGGCCGGCGTGCCCGTCACCCATGTCGGTCACCCCCTGGTCGATGATGCGCGCTCGCCCTACACTCAGGAAGAAGCCCGCTTGCACCTTGGCCTGGCCGAAGCAGGGCCACTGGTGACACTCCTGCCCGGCAGCCGCAACGGCGAGATTCGTCGGCAGCTCCCGGTGATGCTCGACAGTGCGCGACTGCTCGTGTCACGACATCCCGACCTGCACTTCGTGCTGCCCCTGGCGCCCACGCTTTCGCGAGCACCGATCGACGCCCTGCTGACGGAATCGGCATTGCCGATCACACTGATCGAGGGGCAAGCCTGCAATGCTATCCGTGCGGCGGACGCGGTGCTCACCTCATCAGGAACAGCGACCCTCGAGACTGCTCTGATCGGCACACCGATGGTCATCATCTACATCATCGCGCCGCTCAACTACGCCATCATGAGTCGCATGATCCGGATACCGGACATCGGTCTCGTCAACATCGTTGCCAGGCAGCGAATCGCCCCGGAATACCTTCAGAGGGCGGCGACGCCCGAGGCGCTGAGTGAGGAGTTGCACTCCCTGCTGACTGACCGCGAACGTGCGGATGTCATGCGCCTTCAGTTCGATGACGTTCGTGAGGCGATGGGGCCCGGCGGCGCCTCGCAACGCGTCGCCCGACTCATTGCCTCGCTGTTGCCCGATCGTTGAGACCATCGAGCCAGCGTCCGAAGGCTTCACGCTCGGCCGCACTCATGAACAGGCGGTGCTTGGTTCGTCGCCACAGGATATCGTCGGCCGTGCGTGCCCACTCGTGTGCCATCAACCAATGCACTTCGCGTTCATAGAGAATGCCGCCAAAAAACTGCCCCAGATCGGCGACTGATGCAGCGCCGTCGAGAAGACGATCGGCTCTGGTGCCGTAACAACGCGCATAGTGCCGTGCCAAAGGCGCAGGCAACCCCGCATGTCGCGCCCGGAACGCCTCGTACCATGCATCGAAATCAGCGTTCGGCATGTCGCCACCGGGCAGCGGCTCGGTTCCGGTCCAGGCTTCCCCCATCTCCGGAAAGTGACCTTGCAACCGGTCGAGACCGTGCTCGGCAAGTTTCCGGTAGGTCGTCAGCTTGCCGCCAAAGGCCGAGAGTAGCGGGGCATGCGCTGCGGCGCCAGATTCGTCATTTCCGGAATCGAGCTCGAAGGTGTAATCGCGGGTGACAGCCGATGCGTTCTTGCTACTGTCGTCGTCGAATAACGGGCGCACGCCGGAATAGGTGTCGACAACATCTGCAGGCGTCAGTGACTGCTTGAAATAGCGATTCAGTATGCCGAGCAGGTAGTCGATCTCGCCCGGCTCTATCGCGACGTCTTCCGAACGACCTTCATAGGGAATGTCGGTGGTGCCGATCAAGGCCAGATCGTCGAACAAGGGGTTGACGAAGATCAGCCGCTTGTCCGAGTGCTGCAGCACGTAGCCGTGTTCACCCTGCCACCACCGTTTCATGATGATGTGGCTACCCTTGACCAGGCGAACACGCTTGGCCGAACCGGCACCGCTGACGTTCGCTATCACCTTCTCGACCCAGGGGCCTGCCGCGTTGACCAGCGAGCGCGCCCGCCGAGTGGTGGTCTCGTCGGTTTCCCTGTCTCGCCAGGTCACCTCCCAGCAACTACCGTCGTCGACTCGCCGAGCGGACTCGAAGCGCGTTCGCGGCAGTACCACGGCGCCCCGTTCCGCAGCATCCAGCGCGTTGAGAAGGGTCAGCCTTGCATCGTCAACCCAGACATCATAGTAGCTGAACGCGTGTTCGAAGGCCGCTTTCACGGGCTCACCCTCCGGCGCGGTTCGCAGGTCAATGGCGCGGGTCGCCGGCAGCTTCTTGCGACCGCCGAGGTGATCGTAGAGAAACAGGCCGAGCCGAATGAGCCAGCGTGGTCGCTGTTCGGCACTGTGCGGCAACACCAGCGGCAATGGCCAGGCTAGATGGGGCGCAATGCCGAGAACGACTTCGCGCTCGATCAATGCCTCACGCACAAGCCGGAATTCGTAGTACTCGAGATAGCGCAAGCCACCGTGAATGTACTTGCCGGATCGCGATGACGTCCCTTCGCCGATATCGTCTTTCTCGAGCATGACGACCGACAGCCCGCGGCCGACGGCATCGCGTGCTACCCCTGTGCCATTTATCCCGCCACCGATGACGACGACATCGACAACGGGTCCGTAAGCTTCCGGCTCTTCAGCTACCGCGCCCTCAGCCTGATCGTGAACGCTTTCACGCTTGCTCATGACGTGGACTCTCCACGGTGCCTCCGTTGCGCGAGCGCATGCCAGATCGGTGTGAACAACTCACGCGTCAGCGGGTAAGCGGGCGCGAGTTTCTCGTACAGGGAATTCAGCGCGGTGTCGGGTTCGATGGGCTCACCCAGCCGCGTATCGACCCATTCCCGCGAGCAGATCTCGAGTGAGGCATGGATACCCTGCCCGCAGGCCGCGATCATGCAGGCACCGGCGGCACCCGATTCAGCCCGATCGATACTGCGCACCGTGCTACCGAGCACTGAGGCGATGATGGAACTCAAGGTTGTCGATCGTGCAGCTCCACCGCTCAGCCTGATCTCCGCGGGGCGCCTGCCCATTGCATCGAAACAATCACGCGCAGCCCAGGCAAGCCCTTCATAGACGCCTCTCGCGAGCGTCGAGAAGTCGCACGTCGAGTCGAGACCGACGAAACTCGCGCGCGCGGATGCGTCGATGAACGGCCCACGCTCACCGGCACTCGACAGATACGGATGATAGATCACCCTGCCCGCCGGAGCCACAGCGACATCGGCATCGAGACGCAACAACAGTGTATCCCGATCGGCTGCATGTCCGGCGAATCGCGTGGCATCGTCGACCAGATCGAGCAGCCAGTCGATGTTGAGTGTTGCTGCCATGTTCGATTGCACCTGCACCAGACCGCCGTCCGGAATGCATATCGTGAAGCCACTGCGTGACGCATTCAGCACGATGTCAGCAGCCTCGCTCACACGCCGCAGGTGAATGCCGGTCGAGCCCAGGATGCTGACGCCCACGTCTTGATCGGCACCGTACAGACCGACGCCGAGTGCGCTGCAGACCACGTCGATATAGCCGAGCGTCACGGGCAGGCCCGCGGGCAGGCCGATACGTCGTGCAACCGTTGTACCGAGCGCACCGCTCACTTTCATGCCATCGATGATGGGCGGAAGAAGGTGGCGCTGGCTGCCGAGACCCAGCGCATCGATGACGCTCTCGTCATAGTCGCGGGTCGCATAGGAGCCGAACGTGAATACCGCTTCGCTCGGATCGGCTGCACGATCACCCGTGAGTCTGTAGTAGAGCCAGTCCTTGCAGTGAAAGGCCGTCGCTGCAGCCGACAGACACGACCTATCATGCTTCTGCATCCAGGACATCTGGGCACTCATCTGGCAGGCCGTGATGCCGGTCCCGGTTCGTTCGTAGACATGATCGAACGCAGCGGACGATGCGATCCGCCTGGCCTCGTCGGCACTGCGACTGTCCAGCCAGAGCCAGGCATCCTGCACCGGATTGCCATCGGCATCGGCCAGCCAGGTGCCATCGCCCTGCCCGGTCACGGCCAGACCGACTATGCGCGCGGCGATGTCAGGCTCTGACGATACAAGCTCGGCCAGAACCGCGACCGTGTCGTTCAGAGTCCGCTCCATGTCCTGCTCGACCGCACCATCCGCTCGTGTGACGTAGTGATTCTGGCGACTGCGACTTGCGAGCATCCGACCGTCGATGGCAAAGGCAACCGCCTTGATCATCGACGTGCCTGCGTCGATACCGACCAGGACATCCTGGCCGCTCACCGACTCGACTCCGAGAGGTGCTGCCCACTCACCTGCCCGTCCGCTTCATGGCGAACAGCGGCCAGCGTCTCCCAGACCGGCCCGAGTGACTGCCGCGCCTGACGATAGATCGGCATCAGCGTATCGAATTGCGCCGCGAGTTCCGGATCGGGTGGTTGTGCTTCGCCCAGGTACGCATCGACCCATTCCTCGACGCAGGTATCGAGACTTTCATGGAGTCCCAGCGCCGTCGCCGCCATCATGCACGCACCGGCGGCACCGGCCTCATCGCGCTCGACCACTCTGACCGGTCTGCCCAACGCCGCGGCGATGATCGAACGCAAAACGGGTGAGCGTGCGGCTCCACCACTCAAGCGGACTTCCGCCGGCCGCTCTCCCATGGCATCGAAGCAATCGCGGGCCGCAAGCGCCAGACCTTCGAATACGGCGCGCGAGACCTCGGCGAGACCACTCGAACCGTCAAGGCCGATCAAGCTGGCGCGTGCCATCGGATCGATGAAGGGACCGCGCTCTCCCGCGCGCGACGCATAGGGGTGGTAGAGAAGCCGGCCTGGCTCTGCGGTGGCGACCAGCGCATCGAGTCGTGCCAGAAGCTCGGTCCGGCTCGTGTCGAAGCCGGCAAACCGGTTTGCATCGATGATGGTGTCGAGCAACCAGTCTATGTTCAGCGTCGCTGCCATGTTCGACTGCATCTGGGCATGGCAATCTCCCGGGAAGCACATGGTGTAACCCGTGCGTTCCGCATTGAGCACGACGTCGCTGGCCTGTCGAACGAGCCGCATGTGCATGCCGGTCGAACCGACAATACTCAAGCCCGGCACGCCATCGCCGCTGTAGAGCCCACCCCCGAGCGCACTGCAGATGACATCGACGTAGCCCAGCGTCACGGGCAAACCCGCAGGCAGACCGGTCCGTGCCGCGATGGAGTCAATCAGAGGTGCTGACGTCTTCATGCCATCTACAATCGGCGGGAGCAACTCACGAAGGTCGGCGAGTTCAAGCGCATCGATCACGACATCGTCATAGTCGCGCGTCTGATACGAGCCGAATCCGAAGACACCCTCGCTCGGATCAGTGGCACGCTCGCCGGTCAGGCCGAAATAGAGCCAGTCCTTGCAATGAAACGCCGTCGCCGAGCTTTTCAGAAGATCTTTGGCGTGGCGCTTCATCCACGTGAGGTGGGTACGCATCTGACACACGTTCACGCCCGTGCCGGTACGCGCATAGACCTCGTCGTAACGGGGTAGCTGCTCGAGATAGGCGGCTTCTGCGCCGCTGCGTCCGTCGAGCCACAACCAGCCGTCGTGAAGCGGTTGCC